>OLQK01000375.1_pt1 | contig 51015 bp, 46 predicted proteins | sample 1672501 | NCBI WGS metagenome assembly OLQK01 (sample SAMEA3136693, study PRJEB25190) | human gut metagenome | biome: human gut; feature: human-associated habitat; material: faeces | place: Austria | collected 2013
TGGCTCTGTCCAGAGCTATGGCACGACTTAGGGTTACGAGTCATAAAGAAATTTAGCGTTTTGATAAACGGTAGGAAAATCCCAAAGGGGACGCTTGAGCAGCGTCCCCTCTGGACACCCCTTGCGCTTTTTTTAGGGAGCGTAAGGTTTTTTTATGGGGAAAGTTGTTAACTTGGCGGATTCGCCAGGTTGGGTCAAAAAAGTCACCGCGTTTTGGCGGTGGCTTTTTTTCGGTATTGGTGAGTTGGAGATTGTGGGATGAGGTTCGCTTTGAAACACTAATGGATTGGATTTTGATATTTGTAAGGTGTTTGATTACATAGATTTTTTTAGAGTGTGGAAGTCCTTCATTGCCTGCCATCCGATTTTGGTGATTTTTTTTAGGTTGAGGGAGTTGGTTCCGGCTTGGCGGGGTTTGAAGGTGATGGGGAGGAAGGTTATTTTTTCTTTGTAGTATACGAAGTAGGTGGTGAGCATGATGTTGGGGAGGTTGTAGTTTTTGGGAAGGCGGTGGATGTATTTTTTTACCAGGTCTGTGCGCATTAGGCGGAAGGGGGCGTTGGCATCCGGGATTTTTACTCCGAAGATCAGGCGGAGGAGAAGGCAGACTGTGTTTTCTACGAATTTTCTGGCTTTTCCGTCACCGCGGACTTTGCGGTTTCCGATGATGGCATCGTAGGTGTTTCTTTTTTTCCAGAAGGCTTCAAATTCGTCGGGGTTGGTCTGGCCGTCGGAGTCGGTCTGGAAGATATAGTCAGCTCTGTGTTCAATGGCGTAGCGGTAACCGTAGAGAACAGTGGAACCGTGGCCGCCGTTTGGCTTGGTCAGGGGGATTAGGAGAGGGCGGGCCTGTGCCAGTTTGCAAATTAGCTCATAAGTATTATCTTTGCTTCCATCGTTAATGATAACCAGACGGGATTGTCCCTCTTTGTTGTGGGACTCTACGATGGGATACCATTCACTGACTGTGCGTTCTATATTTTCTGCCTCGTTGTATGCGGGAATTACGATAAATAATGAAGACATGTATGATTTCTCCTTGTTTCTGTTTCCATGTATCTGAGTGATTGTTGCATTTCTTTTATTATACCTTGATAGTGCTTTGCTGGCAACCGATATATAAATTTACTCTAGCTATTCTATGGCACAGTGTATTATACTTAACCCAAAGGATGGGAGGTTTTTTATGGTTACGATAAAAGAGATTGCCAGACAGGCAGGGGTAAGTACGACTACAGTTTCCAATGTTCTGCACAAGAAAAATGCCAGGGTTTCGGCTGAAACTATAGAGAAGGTGGAAAGGCTGCTGGCAGAAAATAATTATATCCCAAGACTGGGGCTAAATGCATTGACCAACCGGAGTTCCAGGATTATCTGTATTCTTATTACAACGCCGAAGTTTGCCAGAGGCTCTGCTTATGAGACACCATTTTACGGGAACATGCTGGGACACCTGGAGAGGCTTCTGAGAGAAAAGGGATATTATATTATGATTTTCTCGGATAAAAATGTAGAGGAAATTGAGAAGATGACAGTTGGCTGGAATGTGGACGGGATCATTACGATTTCTATGCCCTACAGACACCTGAAAAAAATAGCCGGCTTATCTGGAATACCCATAGTGTCTATTGATATGGATGAAATGCCGGAAGGGAATGAGATGTATTACCAGGTCACCTCTGAAGACAAAAAGGGCGGCAGAGAGATGGCAGAATATTTGATCAGACAGGGCGTAAAAAGAATCGTGTATCTGGCAAATGTAAATCATGGTGCGGATCATCTGCGTTTTCTGGGGGTAATGGAAGCAGTACGTGAGACAGACAGAGATGTTCTTCTGGAAGAGAGACGTCTGCCCGGAAATGATGCAGAACGAGAGAAATGTTATCAGGATTTTCTGAAATATGTGGGAACAGAGACGGCTCTGTTCTTTTCTGCAGATATTAATGCAGCAGAGATGATCTCTTTTCTACACAGGAATAAGGTGAAGATTCCTGAGGAAATTTCTGTGGCAGGTATGGATGATGATGTATTTGCCACCATTGTTTATCCCCGTCTGACTACAATCCGTGTAGATGTAGGAGAAAAAGCGGAAACTGCAGTGAATGTGCTGATGAAACTTATACACGGGGAAAAGTGTGAAAAGAATGTATATATGACAGGAGTACAGCTGGTGGAAAGGGAAAGTGTAAAAATTAAGCCATAAAAGAGGCTCCGGAGTACTGGGATTGGCAAAGTGACGAAAGCAAAAATTGTATATTTTTAACAAGCTAAAGTGGAGAAATAAGTAAAGATTACGAGAAAATTTAGATAAGATTCACAAAAACAGGTTAATTTGACTTTTATAGGTTATGTAGAAAACCTATAAAAATATATGCAATAACAGATGAAAATATGTTGACAATTTACATAGAGCGAAGTATATTAAATGCATAAGACAAACGTACGTTGCTGTTTGAGGCAAAACAGCAGCAAAAGTTGCAATAACTGAATAGAGGAGGACAGACAGATATGAAGAGAAAGAAAAAAGAATATCTGGAATGTGCGGCTTTTACAGTTCCGTCATTGTTTCTTGTAATGCTGGTGTTTTACATTCCCTTTGTAATGAGTCTTTACTACTCACTGACAGAATGGAACGGAATTTCCAAATCACCGAAATTTATCGGACTGGAGAACTTTAAGAAATTGTTCAGTGGTTCCTCAGATTTCCTGCAGAGCCTGATCTTTACCGGCAAGTATACCATTGTTTTCATGATCCTGGTAAATATTCTGGCACTGGCAATCGCAGTAGCTCTTGTACAGAAGATCCCGGCTGCGAACGTAATGAGGAGTATGTTCTTCATTCCGTATATCATGAGTATGACAATCGTAGGTTTCATCTGGAAATTTATTTTTTCACAGGGATTTGCAGCACTTTTTGAAAAAACACACCTGGGATTCTTAAATCTCAGCTGGCTGGGTGACAGTCATCTCGCATTCTATGCGGTGGCTTTTGTAGGTATCTGGCAGGCACTTGGTTTCTACATTGTTCTGTATATTGCAGGACTTCAGGCAGTTCCTACAGATGTGCTTGAGGCAGCAGAGGTAGACGGTGCTACTTCCTGGAAGAAATTTTTCAAGGTTACACTTCCTCTTCTGGGACCGTCCATTACAACCTGTGTATTTATGTCCCTGACAAATGCCGTTAAGGTATTTGATATTATCCTGGCACTTACCAAAGGTGGCCCGGGAGGATCTACATACAGTGTAACACTTGATATTTACAGAGAGGCTTTCCAGAATAACAATTATGGTCTTGGATCTGCCAAGGCACTGGTATTCTTTGTGATCATCCTGGTTATTACACAGCTGGTATTAAAAGCTATGCATAGCAGGGAGGTAGATTTATAATGACAATGGCCCAGAGAAAGAAAACGAAAAAGATAGTGCTGACAATTGTAATGCTTATCCTGGCGTTGATCTATATTTACCCGGTATTTCTGATGGTGATCAACTCAGTGAAGCCCTTTGGTGAAGTTATCATGGATGTAATCGCACTTCCAAGTAAGATTGAATGGAGCAATTACACCTATGTAATGGACAAAATGCAGTATGGCAAGCTGTTTCTTAACAACGTGATCATTACCGTGATCGGTATTGTGGGAATCATCATATTTTCTTCTATGTCTGCTTATATCATCAGCAGAAAGAAAAACAAATATACCAGATTTGCACAGTTTATGATCACAACACCTATGCTGATCCCGTTCCAGACCATCATGATCACACTTCTGAAAGTTATGAACGTAGTAAATCTTTCCGGAAGCAAGGTAGGACTTGGAATACAGTACTGGGGATTCGGTATTCCCATGGCTGCATTTATTTATGGGAATTTCATGTCAACAATTCCCAAGGAGCTGGATGAAAGTGCATTTATCGATGGTGCAGGAACCTTCCGTACTTATCGTTCCATCATTTTCCCGCTTCTGAAATCTGTAACCTTTACAGTCATCGTAATCGATGTAATGTGGATCTGGAATGACTTCCTTCTTCCACTGCTTATGGTCAACAGTTCAAACGAGACCAAGACGCTGGTGCTTTCCGCTTATACATTTGTAGGCCAATTCAATACACAGTGGCATTACGCAATGGCAGCTATGGTGCTGGCAGTACTTCCATCCATCATTATCTTTATCTTCCTGCAGAAGTACATTGTAGAGGGCGTTGTTGCAGGTGCAGTAAAGGGTTGATGATTTTATAATTACAATGTAAATGACCGGCTGGTTTCATGCCGGACAGAATAAAACCAAAATCAAAAGGAGGATTTTAAGATGAAGAAAAAACTGATCAGTGTAATGCTTTGTGCAGCAATGGCAACTACTATGTTTTCAAGCGTAGCAGTTCATGCAGAAGGTGACGACGAAGGCGAGATCTATATGTTTATCTCCCAGCCGGAGTATGCAGATGCCATCACAGCTCTTATTGATGAGTACAAAAATGTAGAGCCGGGTGTTACTATCAACTATGAGACAACACAGAACGATTATCCTACACTTTTAAAGGCAAAACTTAACTCAGGTGAGTGCCCGGATATCTTCTCCTCCACATCAGGAAAAGAAATCGAAACATATAAAGAATACTCTCTTGACCTTACAGGACAGCCATTAGTTGATGCTATGGACGACAATGTAGCAGCAGCTATGAAAGATGCCAACGGCGAAGGCTGTTATGGTATGGCGATCAAAGGAAACTATTTCGGACTAATCTACAACCAGGATCTTCTGGATAAGGCAGGCGTTGAAAAAGTTCCGGAAACTATGACAGAGTTAAAAGATTGTGTAGAGAAATTAAAAGCAGCAGATATTACACCATTTACAAGTGGATATGCTGAATGGTGGGTATTTAAACATGTATTCCAGCACTTTGCAGATGCAGCATCTGATGATGTGCAGAAAATGGTAGCAGGATTTGAAGATGGATCAGATTCTCTGGAAAATTATCCAATCCTTACAGATAACTTCTTTGAATTTATTGATCTGGTAAAGGATAACGGAGATCAGAAACCTCTGGAAACAGATTTAAGTGGTGAAGAAGCAGCACTTGCAGCTGGAAAAGCAGCTATTATGATTGGACAGGGCGCATGGGTTGAAAGTGATCTGATGAAGATTAATCCAGACCTTAAGATTACATTTGCAGGATATCCGGTAGATGAAGATGCTTCTCATTGCCAGGTTATTACAGGATCAGATCAGGCACTTCGTGTAAGCAAAGATTCCGAAAATCAGGAGATCGTTCTGAACTTCCTGAACTGGTGGTATACCTCTGACTATGGTAAAGCATGGTTCACAGATGTTGCAGGTGTAGTTCCGCCAATTAAGGGTGACTTTGATACAGAGTATGAAGTAATCAAACAGGGTTCTGCTTCTGTTGAAGAAAAAGGTGCGGCTCCTCTCGAAATAATTTACTCTACAGACAGCTTCCATCAGGCATTTGGTGAAGCTATGCAGGCATATGTAGAAGGCAGCGCTTCCAAAGAAGATACAATCAGCACAATTGAACAGAAATATCAGGAAATTGACGGGGCTTCAAACTAAGACTAGCAGACAAAGATGATAACTGGGGAAGAAGCTATGCTTCTTCCCCTTATTTTATGTCACTGAAGCGACCCGTCGCAGGCGGAGAATCCTGCAAGCAGGATTCTTTGTTGTACCGTGACTTGCGTAACAGAGAATAAAAAAGAATTGTTTTATAGAAAAGGAGATCAGAAATCAGATGAAATTTACAGAAGGATATTGGGAAAAAAATGAAAGAGCCAATGCGTCCTATGCATCTCAGGCATTTACAGCTGAAGCAATTCCAGGAGGAATGAGAATTGTTTCTCCATTCCGGCAGATCACAGACAGAGGCGGTGCTCTGGATGTAGGAACTATCACTACAGAATTTACTTCTGCACGTAAAGACATTATCAGTGTGAGAAGCTATCATTATGAAGGCTATGTAAAGGGTGAGCCCAGATATGAGCTGAATGAGGATCCGCAGGAAACAGAGGTTGAGATCACAGAAGAGGAAGCTGTGATGAAAGCCGGAAGAATGACAGTAAGAGTAGATTTAAAAGACTTCAAGATCACATATGAAGCAGACGGAAAAGTTCTTACAAATATCGGATTCCGTAATCTTGGATATATGCAGTATGACAGAGCGGTACTGACCAAGTTCCCGGAACCAAACTATATGGCAGCTCAGTATCAGCCATATATGGTAACAGAACTTTCTCTTGACCCAGGGGAATGCGTATATGGACTTGGTGAGAGATTTACAGCATTCGTAAAGAACGGACAGGTAGTGGATATATGGAATGAGGATGGCGGTACAGCTTCCCAGATTTCTTACAAAAATATCCCGTTCTATGTGACCAGCAAGCATTATGGTGTGTTTGTTGACCACAGCGATAATGTATCCTTTGAAGTTGCCAGTGAGAAGGTTGAGAATGTAGGATTTTCTGTAAAAGGGGAAGAAATCCGTTATCATGTGATCTATGGTGATGACATCAAAGGTGTAATGGAAACATATACAGATTTGACAGGTAAACCGGCGCTGCCGCCTGCATGGTCCTTTGGATTATGGCTGTCCACATCCTTTACAACCAACTATGATGAAGAGACAACCAACTCCTTTATCCAGGGAATGGCAGACAGAGATATTCCGTTAAGTGTATTCCATTTCGACTGCTTCTGGATGAAAGAGTTCCACTGGTGTGATTTCGAATGGGATTCCAGAATTTTCCCGGATGTACCTGCGATGCTGAAACGTTATAAAGAAAAAGGTCTGAAGGTTTGCGTATGGATCAATCCATATATTGCACAGGGAACCGCATTCTTCAAAGAAGGAATGGAAAAAGGATATCTGTTGCAGCGTGCAGACGGAATGGGTGTAAAACAGATCGATAACTGGCAGCCGGGAATGGGGCTTGTAGATTTTACAAATCCGGGTGCAGTAAAATGGTATCAGAATAAGCTGAAAGGTCTGCTTGATATGGGTGTTGACTGCTTCAAGACAGACTTTGGTGAGAGAATCCCTGTAGATGTGAAATATTATGATGGATCTGACCCTGTTTCCATGCATAACTATTATACATACCTTTATAATAAGGCTGTATTCAGTCTTCTGAAAGAAGTAAAGGGAGAAGGAGAAGCTATTCTTTTTGCAAGAAGTGCAACAGCAGGCGGACAGCAGTTCCCGGTTCACTGGGGCGGTGACTGCTCTGCAACCTATGCTTCCATGGCTGAGAGCTTAAGAGGCGGTTTGTCCTTTACCTTATCAGGATTCTCTTTCTGGAGTCATGATATGGGCGGATTTGAAATGACAGCGGCCCCGGATGTGTACAAACGCTGGCTGCAGTTCGGTCTCCTTTCCACACACAGCCGTCTCCACGGATCCAAGAGCTATCGTGTACCGTGGCTGTTTGATGAGGAAGCGGTAGATGTTTGTCGTAAGTTTACCAAACTGAAATTAAGATTACTTCCATATCTGTATTCTATGGCTGTGAAATCACACAGAACCGGTATTCCGTCCATGAGAGCAATGATCATGGAGTTCACAGATGATCCTGCTGTGAAATATCTGGATATGCAGTATATGTTAGGTGACAGTATTCTGGTAGCTCCGATCTTCAATAAAGAGAGCCATGTAGAATATTATCTGCCTAAGGGAAAATGGACTCATCTGTTAAGCGGAGAAGTAAAGGAAGGAGGCAGATGGTATGAAGAAACTTATGACTTCTTCTCACTGCCTGTATTCGTAAGAGAGAACACTCTGCTTTCTATAGGTGCAGTAGACACTACTGTTGATTATGAACTGGAAAAAGATGTACAGATCCAGGTTTACGAACTGAACGGAACTGGTTCCTGTGAAGTAGTAACAAATAAAGGTGAGACAGCATTTGTGGTAAATGCAGCAAGAGAAGAAAACAAACTGATTCTGGAAACAACCAAAGAGAATCCGGGAATGACATATCTTCTCAGAAATATTCATGATGTTTCTGCAGTTACAGGTGGCAGTGTAGTGAAGGATACAGAAGATGGAATGATTCTGGCACCGGAAGGATGCAAGATGGAGGTTACAATCTAGGCATGAATAAAAACAGATTGCTTCAGAAGGAGGAGTGCGTAATCCGCAACTCCTTCTGGAACCGTTATATTGATTTGGTAAAAAATATGGTAATTCCCTATCAGTGGGATATTTTAAATGACCGAAGAGAGGATGCTGAGCCCAGCCATGCCATTGACAATCTGAGAATTGCCGGTGGCAAAATGAAAGGGCATTTTTATGGACAGGTATTTCAGGACAGTGATGTATATAAATGGCTGGAAGCAGTAGGCAATATCCTGATGCTGGAGAGGGATCCCGAGCTGGAGGAAAAAGCAGACGCTGTCATTGATCTGATCGCAGAAGCCCAGGAAGAGGACGGTTATCTGGATACTTATTTTTCCATTGAGGAACCGGATAAAAAATGGACGAATGTACTGGAATGCCATGAGCTCTATTGTGCCGGACATTTTATTGAAAGTGCAGTATCCTATTACAGGGCAACAGGAAAGGAGAAAATCCTTCAGATTGCCTATAAACTGGCGGATTATCTGGACAGAGTTTTTGGCCCTGAGGAAGGTAAGCTTCATGGTTATCCGGGACATCAGGAAATAGAGATTGCCTTGTTAAAGCTCTATGATCTGTCCGGGAATGAGAAATATTTAAATCTGGCAGGATATTTTATCAATACCAGAGGAACCAATCACTTCTTTGAGGAAGAATTTGAAAAGAGAGACCATGTCAGCTTTTGGGAGAAAGCCAGAACACCGGAACCAAACAGGTATTATAATCAGTATCCGTATAATTATTACAATCAGTTCCAGAGTCCGGTACGTCTGCAGAAAAAGGCAGTGGGACATGCAGTACGCGCTGTGTATATGTATACTGCCATGGCAGATCTGGCCGGAAAGACAGGAGATAAAGAACTGTTTGCAGCCTGCCGGACAATCTGGGATAATATTGTGAAAAAGCAGATGTATATCACGGGAGGAATTGGTGCCACTAATTCAGGAGAAGCCTTTACCAATGATTATGATCTTCCTAATGACACTAATTATTCAGAAACCTGTGCTTCTATTGGCCTGATCTTTTTTGCTCAGAGAATGCTGATGTCAGAGACTGACTCTGTTTATGGAGATGTGATAGAACAGGCACTTTACAATACAGTGCTTGGGGGAATGAATTATGAGGGCAATCGTTTCTTTTATGTAAATCCGCTGGAATCTGTGCCTGAGGTATGCAGAGACAATACCCAGCGCCATCATGTGAAGCCGGAACGGCAGAAATGGTTTGCATGTGCATGCTGTCCTCCTAATATTGCACGCCTTATCGGAGGATTATGGGATTATATTTATACAGCTTCAGAAGATCGGGTGAATGTACATCTTTATATAGCAGGAGATGGGAAAATCCAGGTTGGCGAAAGTATACTGAACATTACTCAGAATACTTCTTATCCGGAAAACGGAAAGATTAATTTCACAGTACAAAGTGACTCAGACCGTGAAATCGGACTGGCATTCCGTATTCCGGGATGGGCAGAACATTATACTCTGCGGCTGGATGGCAAAGAGATTACTCCGGATCAGGTGGAAAATGGGTATGCATTGATTTCACGCTGCTGGAAAAAAGCTGCTTATATTGAATTGGAATTTGACATGCAGCCACGTTTCATCTGTGCAAACAGAAGAATTCATTATGATCTGGGCAGAGCTGCGATCATGCGGGGACCTTTAGTCTATTGTCTGGAAGAGGCAGACAACGGAAAATATCTGGCAGAGCTGACAGTGGATACAGACGCAGGACTTACAGAAGAGAAAAAATCTGAGTTGGGAGGCTATGTGGCATTGAAGGCCAGAGGCAGCAGAACACAGGTGCCTGATACGGATAAGCTTTACACTACCTACTGTGCTTCCAGAGAAAGTACAGAGCTTGTTGCAGTGCCTTATTATCTCTGGAATAACAGAGGAACAGGGGAGATGCAGGTCTGGATAAAAACAGGTTTATAATTTTTTAATTATTTTTATGAAAAAAGGGCTGGACAAATCAAAAGTCCGGCCCTATAATAAAACTCACCAGAGATCTTCTGGTAATCATATCCGCCGGTTCGGCGGGAAATTCCTATTTTTAATTTAAAATACAAAAGAGAAAACGGGCATAGATTATCTTATGTCTTTAAAGGGAAAATAGCGCATATTTACAGGATATGTGAAAAAGTGAGGTGATGCTGAATGATTTTAGTTACCTTTTTCCCGTAGTGATTGCCGGTACCGCAATGATTATGGATTTTCGGACGGCAAAGGTTGATAATGGATGGATCCTGTTCTCTATGTTTGTGGGATTTGTTCTTTGCATCCGGGAAAGAGGAGTTTCGGGAATCCGTTTTTTCCTTATGGGAAGCGGAGCTCCGTTGTTTCTGGCCGTTCTGTTTGTTTTGGGAATGCTGGGAGCTGGTGATATCAAACTTTTCTGTGCGCTGGGAAGCGTGATGGGTTTTTCTGAAATTCTGAAGTGTATCTGTATTTCTTTTATGATCGGAGCCTGCATTTCATTGGCTATTCTGATTTCTGAGCACAATTTCTGTGAAAGAATCCGATATTTTATAAGCTATCTTGAGAATACTGTAAAAAATAAGCAAATTCTTTCCTATGGAAAAAAAGATATTTCACTTCCTGAAAATTTTCATTTTACGGTTCCCATATTTTTAAGTGTTTTGTTGTATGCAGGAGGAATCTATTGAAGAAGAATATATTCGCAGTCTGTGACCTGGAGGTAGACTATGCCCTGAATTTCATGGACTATCTGAATCAGAAGAAGAATATTCCTTTTGAGATTCAGGCTTTTACAGCAGTAGAGAACCTGATCTCCTATGGAAAAAAAACACATATAGAGTTGCTGTTGATTTCCGGACGGGCTATGTGCCGGGAGGTTCGGGAATTAGATATCGGGAAAATCATTATACTTTCGGAGGGAGTACATCCTCCGGAGCTTGATCAATATCCCAGTGTATATAAATATCAGTCTTCTTCAGATGTGATACGTGAAGTGATGGAATGCTATGGAGCAGAAAAGAAAACAACACCTCAGTATAGGGTTTTAAAAAAGACCACAGAAATACTGGGAGTGTTTTCACCTCTGGGACGCTGCCTGAAAACCTCCTTTGCACTGACGCTTGGACAGATACTGGCAAAAGATAAGGCAGTTCTATATCTGAATATGGAAGAATATTCAGGGTTTGAAGAGCTGCTGGGAAAAGGATTTGCTCATAATCTGAGCGATCTTCTTTATTATGTCAGACAGGATAATCAGAATCTGCTTCACAAGATGAACAGTATGGTACAGACCATAGGCAATCTGGATTACATTCCCCCTGTGCAGATGCCGGCAGACATCAGGGGAACAGCCTGGCAGGACTGGGAGCAGCTGATTCAGATGATCACCACGGAAAGCTCTTACGAGGTGGTCGTACTGGATATGGGAAGTGGAATTGATGATAATTTTCAGCTTCTTGACCTGTGTAGAAGGATTTATATGCCTGTACTGTCTGATGCTGTCTCAATGTGCAAGATCGCGCAGTTTGAGAATCTGGTACGTATCTGGGACTTTCCGCAGATCCTGGAAAAGACAGTGAAAATAAAACCGCCCTTTCATATGGCTACAGCACCCTCTCCCAACTATATTGAACAGCTGATGTGGAGTGAGCTGGGAGATTATGTCAGGGAGATATTGAGAAAGGAAAGAGAATGAGCAGAGAAATATTTGGAAGGCTGCGGCAGATGCTGATGGAGCAGCTGGATCTTTCCAGAGAACTGTCAGATAAGGAAATCCTGGATGTGATCGATGAACTGATCCTGAATCAGACAGAAGGCATGAGGCTTGCATTAAAGGAGAAGGTGCGGCTGCGGCAGGAGCTGTTTTATTCTGTCCGCAAGCTAGATGTATTGCAGGAACTGGTGGACGATGAAACTGTGACAGAGATTATGGTAAACGGCCCGGATACGATTTTTGTGGAGCGGGCAGGAAAACTGATGAAATGGCACAAAAGTTTTACCTCCAGAGAAAAACTGGAGGATGTAATCCAACAGATTGTTGGTAAGTGTAACAGAGTAGTAAATGAATCCATGCCTATTGTGGATGCCAGACTGGAGAATGGTTCCAGAGTTAATGCGGTCATCTATCCGGTGGCATTAGACGGACCAATTCTGACAATCCGGCGTTTTCCGGAGCATCCTATTACCATGGAGAAGCTGACCAGTTTGGGCAGTATTACTCCGGAATGTGCCGGATTTCTGCAAAAGTTGGTGCAGGCAAGATATTCCATGGTTATCGGCGGAGGTACAGGAAGCGGTAAAACTACTTTCCTGGCAGCTTTGTCGGAATATATTCCCCGAGATGAAAGAATCATTACCATAGAAGATAATGCAGAGCTTCGTATCAGGGGAATTGACAATTTGGTGCGGCTGGAAGCCAAAATGGCCAATATGGCAGGGGCGGCATCCGTAACTATCCGTGATCTGATCCGGTCGGCATTGAGAATGCGTCCGGACAGGATCATTGTGGGCGAGGTGAGGGGAGGAGAGGCAATGGATATGCTTCAGGCATTGAATACAGGGCATGAGGGCTCCCTTTCCACTGCCCATGCCAATAGCAGCCGCGATATGCTTTCAAGACTGGAGACAATGGTTCTGATGGGTGTGGATCTTCCTCTGGAGGCAATTCGCAGACAAATTGCCTCAGGGGTAGATATCCTTATACATCTGGGAAGAATGCGGGATAGATCGAGAAAGCTGCTGGAAGTAACAGAGGTATGTGGCTTTGAAAAAGGAGAAATCCAGACAAGGCCGTTGTACCAGTGGCAGGAGGGAAAAGGGCTGGTAAAAACAGCAGATCTTCTGCATATGGAAAAATTGGAAAGAGCGGGGATTGAACTATGAAAGGGAAAAGAAAAGAACAAAGCTATGCAAAGAAGGATTATGATCATTACCATTTTTCATTGAAAGAGAGTGTGAAATATCTGGGACAGGCAGCTGCTTTATGTATGGCAGTAGATTATCTGTTTTACAGAAATGTATGGTTGCTTGTACTTATGGTACCAGTGAGTCTGTTTTATCTGAAATGGCAGCAGAGCCGATTGATCCGGGAGAGACGGAAAAGGCTGAATTATCAGTTTAAAGATGCACTGACATCTTTAAGTGTGGCAGTTCATGCCGGATATTCTGTGGAAAGTGCGGTGAAAGCCTGTACCCGCGATCTGGAACGGCTTTATGGAAGAGGCGCAGATGTGGTAGAAGAGTTTCGCTATATTGAAAGCCAGCAGCATGTCAGTGTACCTCTGGAGGAATTGTTTCTGGATTTTGGAGAGCGGAGCCAGGTAGAAGATATTGAGAATTTTGCATCTGTTTTTTACACAGCCAAGCGCACAGGCGGAGATATGAATCAGGTACTGCAAAAGGTGTCCAGGATGCTGGGAGATAAGATTGATGTAAAAAAAGAAATAGAAGCTACGCTGGCTGCAAAGAAATCGGAACAGATGATCATGAGCCTGATGCCTGCGGGAATCATTGTATATCTTCAGATGACTTCCCCTGGTTTTTTAAGTGTTCTTTATGGAAATCCCTTTGGAATTGCCGCTATGAGTATCTGCCTTGCTATTTATGCTGCTGCATACTGGATGGGCAGAAAAATCGTGGATATTGAGGTGTAATGACAGAGATGTGGGTACATATTGTTATATTTGTTATTATTCTGCTTCTGCTGCTGGGGTGGAGAATGAAGTGGATTCCTTCTTCCGGAATTGGCGGAAAAGAAGGAATCAGGCTATTCGCAATGGTAGCCGTTACAGGCAATCTTCTGGGGATGATGCTTACAGCCGGAAGCGGTGAACAGGTGTATTCACGGGGATATCGACTGGAAAAGGAGGATACGGGTTCATATGAGAAGAAGTTTGTGGTATCCGTGGATGGAGAAAAGACAGATACCCTGTATGTACAGATACCGGAGAAAGAGGTACAGGAACAGGAACAGACTCAGAAGCTGACGGCAAAGGAACAGGAACAGAAGGACATCATGGAAGAAATTGCCCGTTATAATGAAGAAAAGGGAGATCCTGATTATTATTACCTGCCAGAGCAGTGGAACGGGAAAAAGCTTCAGTGGATAAGCCCTGCTGATACGTCTGGAAAAATGCTGACAGGAATATTTCTGATCGCTGCTATGATAGTGCTTGTAATGAAAGGCAGAGAAGAACAGGTTCAGCTCCAGAAAAGACAGGAAGAACTTCTGATGGATTATCCGGGGCTGATCATGAAATTTACATTGCTGGTACAGGCGGGAATGACGGTCAGAAAAGCATTTCAGAAAATCGCCCTGGATTACGGAAGAAAGAAAAAATCTATAAAAAGGGCAGCTTATGAGGAAATCCGTGTAGTCTGTTATGAGATGGAAAGCGGTGTCTCCGAAGGAGAAGCTTATCGAAGATTTGGAGAAAGATGTGGACAGGTAAAATATAAAACTCTGGCTACGCTGCTGATCCAGAATCTGCAGAAAGGAAGCCGTCAGATGGCAGATATGCTGGAACGGGAGTCTGTGGAAGCCTGGGAGGAACGTAAACGAAAGGCCAGGGTGCTGGGAGAGGCAGCTGCAACTAAGCTGTTGTTTCCTATGATGCTGATGTTGATTGTAGTCATGGCAATCGTGATGATTCCGGCATTTCTTTCTTTTTATGGAGGTGCGTAGGAATCAGAGGGTGATGCCTGCAGAAAAGACGGAGGAAGAGTAGAGAAATGAAGAAACTGAAAGAATGGGTATGGGATTTTGTTAAGGAAGAGGATGCTGTGGGTGTAGTAGAGATTATACTTATACTGGTGGTGCTGATCGGCCTTGTAATTATATTTAAAGAGCAGATCACAAATTTGGTAAACAGTCTTCTTTCCAAGATAGCGAAACAAAGTAATTCCATCTGATGTACAGCAAGGAGGAGGTGTATTTTCTGTATGAGAAAAAAAGGAAGCGTTACCGTTTTTCTGACATTGATCCTCAGTCTGTTGTTGTCACTGATATGTGCAAGTATTGAGTCAGTACGCATGGCATCAGCCAGAACCCAGATCCTTAATGGTATGGATATTGGATTATATTCATTGTTTGGACAATATGATAAAGAGCTGCTGACAGATTATGATCTGTTTGCCCTGGATGGTTCCAGAGGAGGTGGGCAGCTGGATCTGGCTGCTGTCTGCGATGAACTGGAAGTTTATATGAATCCTATATTGAAGCAGAACAGTCAGAAGCTTACGCTATGTCAAAGCGGATTGACAGGATATCGGCTGCTGACAGATCAGAAGGGAGAAGCATTTTATCAGCAGATTGTAGGGTATATGCAGGAAACACTGGGAAGTCAGGGGATACAGCTCCTCCTTGGCAGAATGTCAGAAAGACAGGAAAAAACAGCTCAGGCAGATCAGTCTGCAAATCAGGCACAATCAAAAGGGTCTATTGATCGATATGATTCAGAGATGAATCAGGCATCTGAAAAAAGTCAGCAGGCGGATGAAGAAGCAGCCAGAAATCAGGAGCAGGGAGGGGAAGAGTTTGGAAGCGGAGATACACAGATCGTTCCACAGGCTCCACCTGCAAAAAATCCCATCACTATTATGAAAAGAATTATGAAAAGGGGAGTCCTGGAATTAGTACTGCCAGGTGGAAATGGACTGTCAACAAAGGAGATTGAGAAAGGAACTCTTGTTTCCGGGCGAGGTCTGCAGCAGGGTATGGAGATGCCGGATGGAATGACGGTTGAAAACAGTTATACTTCAGAAGTCCTTTTTCAGCAGTATCTTATGGAGCATCTGGGAAGCTATGCAGAGCCTTCTTCGACCGGACTGGCATATCAGGTGGAATATATTTTCGGAGGAAAAGACAGTGACGAGGACAATCTGAAAGCAGTAGCATCTAAATTATTATTTATCCGAGAAGGAGTGAATTTTGCATGTTTAATGGCGGATAATGTGAAAAGATCAGAGGCTCAGGCGCTGGCAACAGCCATTGCGTCAGGATTTCTGGTTCCGCCGGCAGCTGTAATTATTGAGGCAGCTCTGATTTTGTGCTGGGCTTTTGCGGAAAGCGTACTAGATGTCAGGGAATTGTTTGCAGGGGGGAGGATCCCGCTGGTAAAATCCTCTGGGGACTGGCAGATTTCATTGGAAAACCTTCCTGATCTTATGGAAGGACTGGATTCTATGCGGAGAAATGACGAGAAGGGAATGTCTTATAAAGATTATCTGCAGGTGCTGGTTTTGACAGTATCCAAAGAAAAAAAGGTAATGCGTGCTATGGATATGATCGAGAATACAATCCGGGAGAAAGGAAGAAAGAATTTCTGTATGGATTCCTGCATTGTGGCACTGGAAGCGTTTGCCGATGTGAAGGCAAATAAAAAGAAAGATTTTCAGGTGATACGTCAATATTGCTATGAATAGTGAAAAGAGGTGCAAAAAGGTGCTTTTACAGAAAGAAAAGAAGAAAAGAAGAAATAAACTAAGTATAAGAAATGTTCTGAAAAAAGAAATAATCTATGAAAGGAGAAACCGCTCTCTAAGTTTTCGTACAAATCTGTTCTTTTTCCCCCCGAAAAAAAGATGTGAGCTTTCTGTAAAGGCATCTTTTTGCATCTCTGGCTGGCGTAGGGCCAGTCTGGCAGTTGAGACTGCATTTGTATTACCGTTGTTTTTTATGGGAATATTGACCATGATCTGCTTTATGGATATTTATAAGGTACAGACGGAGCATCTTAGTCAGTTATGTACAAAGACGAAACAGGCCGGAATGTATGCGTACCTTACAGGAGAAAGCAGCGCGGAGGATATTACTCTGCCGGATATTTACAGCTATGAGCCTTTTGGCGGTCTGGTTCCCCTGCCAAAAGTTGTGATTTACAATCATGTAAAAGTGCATGCCTGGACAGGGAGAACTTTTGAATGGGACAGTGGAAATGAAAGTACACCGGAAAAGATGGTTTATATTACAGAATCCGGAAGTGTATATCATAAGGATCCTGGCTGTAGTTATCTGAATGTTTCGTTAAAACAGATTCCCGGTACTTCTGTTTTGGCTGCAAATAATCAGTATGGAGAACACTATACTGCCTGTGAGACCTGCAGTAGAAATCAAAAGCCTGCAGGTGTGGTTTTTGTTACAGAGCAGGGAAATCATTATCATAACCTGGAGACATGCAGTGGCTTAAAACGCACAGTCAGGATGGTGAAGGAAACGGAAACTTCAGGGATGAAATGCTGCAGCAGATGCGGCTGAAACTGACAGACTGCAGAGACAGAGTTGAGGAAGACATAAGTCGTATCTAAGAGAATAGTGATAAATGATGGGAGATGAGGCGTAATTGTGAGAGAGTTTTGCGTGCTGGTCTTTTTGGGCCTGAATTCCTGGCTGGATATTAAAAAAAGAGAAATATCACTGGTACTGGCTGCCATGTTGGCGACAGCGGGAATGATCTGGACTGTGTACAGGGGAATTGTTTCTATAGAACGGCTTCTGCCCATAATGACAGGTGTTTCTTTTCTTGGAATAAGTGTCATTACCAGAGGGTCTATGGGAATGGGGGACGGATGGATTTTGCTTGCTCTGGGCACAGTCCTGATGCCAGAAGAATTTTTTTCCATGCTGTTTGCAGCTATGTTGATCAGCGCGGCATGGGCAGGTATTCTGCTGTGGTTATTTCGTAAAAAAGGAAATACGGAAATTCCGTTTGTACCTTTTCTGATGTTGGGATATCTGGGAAAATTGTTTTTGTGGAGGTAGGAATATGGTGGAAAAGATAAAAAAGGGAAGTTTTACAGTGGAAACTGCATGCGTTATGCCCTTAATTCTGCTGGTACTTTTTGGTACGATTTATCTGAGTTTTTTTGTCCATAACAGAGCATGGCTTACAGCGGCTGCCTATGAATCTGCATTGAGCGGGAGCATGGAAGGAAATAAGAAAAACGGACAGGTATATGAGACTGCCAAAATGTGTAGCGAGAAATTGGGAAGTACCGGATTTTTCGGAGCGGAAAACCTGACAACTCAGACCAATGTGGGAAAGGAAGTACAGGTTACCTATGATCTGGATACAATATCTGTTTATGGAGGACTGAACTGGCATATGAGAACAGAGGGCAAAGCCGAAATCATAGATCCTGTAAGTCATATCCGTAAGATCAGAGCTGCAAAAGCAGTACTTGAAGGAACGGGGGAGTAGGGTGAAAGCAGAATATAAAAGAGATATGAATCATAACTATCTGATTCTATATGGTGAGAAAGATATTAATACGGATTCTTATCAGGTTCGTATGCTGGTGGGGAACATTATACCTTCTCTTCTGAAATGCAGGATTCAGGGGGTGGATGGGAAATTTATGATGTATTTTGATATTACCTCAAAACAGGCGGTCAGCACCTTATATGAAGATAAAAAAATGGGAATTGAAGATCTTCGGCTGATTTTTGGAGGCTTTGTCAAAGTTATGGAGGAAGCTGCGGAGTACCTGATCAATCCTGCACAGCTGGTTCTGAAGCCGCAGTATATTTTTGCAGACTATGAAAAAAAGGAACTTTTTTTCTGTCTGATGCCGGGATACGACAAAGATATTAAGGAACAGTTTCAGCTGTTGATTGAATATATACTGCCGAAGATTGACCATGAAGATGGTGAGGCTGTGGTCCTTGGGTATGGTGTTTACAGAAGAACTATGGAAAACAGTTTTCATTTGGAGCATATTAAAGAAGAATTATATCGTAAACAGAATAATAAAGAAGAAATAAAGACAGAAACAGAAAAAGATTCCCGGGAAATATCTGTACAGGAAACCGGGGAAGAAAATCTTATGCAGTCATCTGGAATGTCGGAGAATTTCTGGCGGGAAGACAAGGCAGAAAAAACAGACAGCCATAAATTATTTGGAAAAAAAGTGGCAGTATTTGTTTTGATATTGCTGGCTCTGGCAGGTGTTACCATGGCGATTTCCGGGGGATATCTTCCTCATCAGGATATAAGTGTTCTTTTGGGTATTGTACTGGCAGGAATGGGTGGGATTATGCTGGCTGTAGTGATAATCCGAAAGGCAAAAGATGTTTATAAACAACCACAGAAGGAGAGCAGGGAAAAGTCACAGTTATCGGAAAAGTTTGTTCGGCCGCCGGTAAACGAAATATTGCAGGAGGGTTCAGATGATACCATAAAAATGATGATGGAGAAAAAAAGTCTACACAAGGAAAAGGATGAGGATTTTGGTGAGACGGTGGTACTGTCTGCAGGAGTTGTTTCGGGACCGGCAAGTCTGGTGAGCAGAGAACCCGGGGAACTGGCTCCTATCTATCTGCAGGAGGAACTGACAGTGATAGGAAAACTGGAAAACGCCTGTGATGCAGTGATCGATCTGCCTACAGTAAGCCGGATTCATGCCAAAATAAGGAAAAGAGAGGAAGAATATTATTTATCTGACATGAACTCCAGAAACGGGACGATTGTGAACGGAAGACTTCTGCTTCCTGAGGAAGAATATCGGCTGCAGGAAGAGGATGAGGTAGATTTTGCCCAGGCAAGATATATATTTTTGAAATAAGATTGAAAAATCAGGATTTTTTGATACAATTTATATGATGAGGGAAGGGATGTAAGATATCTAATCCCTGATCTGATATTTATGAATTGCTGTGACAGCAGGATAAAACAGGATGAAAAGAGGTCAGGTGTGGAAGAATTAAAAAAAGAACCGGTGACAGTATTTCTGATCCTTGTTAATGTACTGGTTTTTCTGGTTGTAGAATTTACCGGTGGAACAGAAAACACCGGACATATGCTTCAGTGTGGGGCTGCGTATACACCTGCAGTGATCAATGGAGAATTCTACAGATTGTTTACCAGTATGTTTCTTCATTTTGGACCGAGACATTTGGGGAATAATATGCTGGTATTATTTGTACTGGGTGGGCGTATGGAGCGTACGGCCGGTGGGATTAAATATCTGTTGATCTATCTTCTGGGTGGAATCGGAGGGAATATCCTTAGTATGTTCCTGGAAATGGGTACCGGAGAGTTTGGTATTTCGGCAGGAGCTTCCGGCGCTGTTTTTGCAGTGATGGGAGCCATGGTCTATGCGGTGATCCGGGGCAGAGGAAGGCTGGAGGATCTTTCCCTCAGGCAGATCCTTATTATGACTGGATTCTCTCTTTACTTTGGATTTGCCAGTGAGGGAGTGGATAATGCGGCTCATGTGGGTGGTATGATCTGTGGCTTTCTCTTATGCATGCTTTTGTATCATCCGGGAAAAAATCTTCGGAATAGTGAGGATTTATTTTAGGAAAATCCTAAAGACAGAGCCCTGGCCTGGGGCGCTGTCTACGGTCAGACTTCCGTGATGTGCAGTGATGATTTCCTTTGTTACTGCCAGGCCGAGACCAGTGCCGGATGGCTTGTAGGTGACAAAGGGTGTAAAGATTTTCTGTATCTGTTCCCTGGTCATCCCGCATCCGTTATCTGCCACAGAGATACAGATACAATCATCAGCTCTTGTCAGGCGGACAGTAATTCTGCCCCTTGGTGCTGCTATGGCTTCGCAGGCATTCCGGAAGAGATTCAGCAGAGCCTGACGCATTTTTATACGATCAATCAGTACAGGGGAGGAGATGGGCTCCAGATGAGTTTCCAGAGTGATACCCAGATAATCCAGTGTATGTTTTTCACAGGCGATGATTGTACTGAGGAATTCTGTGATATTTACCGGGGTAAGGGAGACCGTTCCTGAATGACTGAAATCTGACAGCTCATTTAATAGCTCTTTTATGTAATCCAGATTGTCCATGAGATCATCCCATTGTTCAAACCGGCATACTTCCGGATGGGAAGAGGCCATGAGCTGAAGTTCACTGCTTATGAGGGCTATGGGATTACGGATTTCATGTCCAAGCCTAGAAAGTGTGAACTGAAAATTCTGTTTTAATTTTGCTGACTCTTGTATAGTTTCTGTCTGCATATATGATCACCTCAGAAAAAAGTGTATCATTGCAGACCAAAGCTTCGCAATCTGTTTCGCAGTGGAAAATTCGTACAAAATCGACACAGAAAAATAGAAAGAAGGAATTAAAAATGGATAATTGTATTTTCTGTAAAATCGCCGGTGGAGAAATTCCGGCAGCAACTCTTTATGAGGATGAGAATTTCAGAGTGATTCTGGATCTGGGCCCTGCAAGCAAGGGACATGCACTGATCCTGCCAAAGGCTCATGCCGCAAATATTTATGAGATTTCAGACGAACTGGCAGCAAAAGCAATGATCCTGGCAAAAAAAATGGCACGTGTCATGACTGATGCATTACATTGTGATGGCTTTAATATTGTGCAGAATAATGGAGAATGTGCAGGACAGACAGTGTTCCATTTTCATATGCATCTGATTCCGAGATATAATGGAGATTCTGTAGGAATTACATGGACACCGGGAACTCTTACTGATGAGGCAAAAGAGGAAATTCTGAAGAAGGTAAAGGCACAGTTCAGCTGATATGGATGACGCGGAATTTTGGGAATTTTATGCCAGATACCGTGGTATTGCATTGCGTGCGGCGAAGACGATCTTGAAAAACGAAGCTGAGGCAGAGGATGTCTGTCAGGATATATTTGAAACCTTATACCACATGGAGCAAGATAAAGTTAACAGGCAAACCATGGGTGCGATGATCAGGGAAATGTCTGTAAACAGAGCTAAAGATTATTGTAAAAAAGGATACAGGCAGCATGAGTATGCCAGTTCTGAGCTGCTGGAAAATAACGAAGCGATATCAGGCTGTGATAATGTGGAAGAGATCATAGAGGCTTTAAGTACAAAAGACGGTTTACATTTTATTTTCCGGAAGCTTCGAAAGAAAAATAAACGAAATTATGAAATATATGTAAGGGTGAAAATCTATCATATTCCATCACGCATCGTCGCAGAGCAGTTTCACACTACTGAAAATAATGTGAATAATATTGTTCTGCGAACGAAGCGATGGCTGTTAAAAGAATATCAGAAGTTATAGTATTGCTGTGAACTGCAGCCTTATGATAATTCCTGGATCAGATCAGTGATTTTTTCAATAGAATCAATGGTGTTGCTGCCGGACATTGCGTCAATATAAGACTGGCGGTTATGGTAAAGCTCTTTGATTGCGTTGAGAAGAGATTTGTCTGTAATTTCTTCTTCTTCCAGAACCATGCTGAAGCCTTGACGCTGGAAGGAACGGGCATTGAGAATCTGGTCTCCGCGGCTTGCCTTTGCAGAGAGCGGAATCAGAAGGTTAGGTTTATTCAGGGCTTTGATTTCACAGATGGCATTGGCACCGGCACGGGAGATGACAACATCGGCCAGAGCAAACAGATCAGCCAGTTCCTGCCTGATATATTCATATTGTACATAACCTTCTGTATTGACAAGACTTTCGTCCAGTTTGCCCTTGCCGCACAAATGGATTACCTGGAAATCCTTCAAAAGTTCAGGAAGGATAAGACGGATATTCTGGTTAACGGATGCTGCACCCAGACTGCCGCCGATAACCATCAGAACTGGTTTATCGGAACTGAAACCGCAGAATTTTCGTCCGGCCTCTTTGTCACCGTTTAACAGTTCTGCGCGGATAGGAGTGCCTGTGAGGACTGCCTTGTCAGCAGGGAGGCTTTGCACGGTTTCAGGGAAGTTACAGCATACTTTTGCGGCAGAAGGAATGCATATTTTATTTGCCAGTCCGGGTGTCATGTCTGATTCGTGGATAATGGCCGGAATATGGCATTTGCGGGCTGCAATTACAACCGGTACGGTTACGAATCCTCCCTTGGAAAAAACCACATCCGGTTTTAACTGTTTTAATAATTTTTTGGCCTCACCAAATCCTTTTATAACGCGGAAAGGATCAGTAAAATTTTTAACATCAAAGTAACGTCTTAATTTGCCGGAAGAGATTCCGTAATAGGGAATGTGCATGTCTTCAATCAGCTTTTTCTCGATACCTTCATAGGAACCGATATAGGAAATTTCATATCCCAGTTCTTTCAGTCGTGGAATGAGTGCAATATTTGGAGTAACATGTCCGGCAGTGCCACCGCCGGTGAGTACGATATGTTTCATAAAAAGCCTCCTGATAATTTCTGAATACAATAGTCAGCCTGAAGGCAGGCTGTATCTCTCTTACTAATATGAACCTATGGGGAGAAAATGTCAAGAAAAAGCACAGAAGGGATAAGGGAGTATAAAATGAGAAAAAAAATAAGTGATGAAGAAGCAGACAAACTGTTGGAAGAGCAATATATCCGGGAAGCGAAAGAGATGGAAGCAGGATTATTACGGTCTGCTGGTATAGACCCTGAGGAGGAATCAGAACCGGAAGCTGAGGAGAAAATCAAGGCCGGATATGATCACCTGATGGCAAGCCTGAAGAGAAAAGGTCAGTACAGAGAAAGATATTCTGAAGATGCGATCATAAATTTTGAAGATTGGAACAGGAAAATGGAAGCCCTGCGTTTGGATACAGAAAAACGAAAAAGAACCCATTTGCTGGTAAAAAGAGGTGGGGTTCTGGCAGCAGGGTTTATGATGGCTTTTCTTACAGGAATGACTTTACTGGCAAATATAAAAAATTTTTTTACGATTGTGTGATATTTAGGTGGTTTGATTCGTATAATATATGTAGTGGCATTTTACAGTGGTAAAGTTCCGGCTTGTTTTTATGAAAAACTTTGTTTTATGCGGAAACGTCACTTAGAGAAAACGTTCGCAGGCAGAATGAAATCAATGGCCGGATATCTGCAAAAATCTATTACCGTTCTGTCCCAAAGTGTCTGCTGCGTGAGAATTTATTAAAATACCAGCAATGTTTTATAAAAATCCGCGGCAGACATAGAAAATCGGGAACTGATATTTTCAGTTCCCATTTTTTATGTTGAAAATATTCAGAAAAAAGCTGTTAATCATTTTTGTTGTAGTGTATAATATATACAATAAAGAAGAAAAGTCCGAAAGGAGGGTTTTTATGAAGATTACTTTTATTGGTGCAACCCATGAAGTAACAGGCTCCTGCTATTATCTGGAGGCTGCGGGGCGGAAATTTCTGGTAGATTGTGGAATGGAACAGGGAGAGGATTATTATGAAAATGTTCCTGTTCCCGTAGCACCTGGAGAACTGGATTTTGTTCTTCTTACTCATGCGCATATGGATCATTCGGGAAATTTGCCGGCCCTTTATGCAAAAGGGTTTCAGGGACCTGTATATGCTACGGAAGCTACCAGCCATCTGTGTGATATTATGCTTCGTGACAGTGCTCATATTCAGATGTTTGAGGCAGAGTGGAGAAACCGAAAGGGAAAAAGACAGGGGAAACCGGAATATATACCTGCGTATACCATGGAAGATGCAATGGGAGTGATCCGGAATTTTGTAGGGCGTCCCTACAACAAGGCTTTCAGTCCGGCAGAGGGAATTTCTGTACGTTTTATTGATGCAGGACATTTACTGGGTTCTGCCAGCATTGAGCTGACAGTGACAGAGAATGGAAAGGAAGAAAAAATAGTTTTTTCCGGAGATATCGGAAATACAAACCAGCCGTTGATTAAGGATCCGGAGTATCTGGATATGGCAGATTACGTAGTTATGGAGTCTACTTATGGAGACAGAAGCCACGGAGAGAAACCGGACTATGTAGGGCTTCTTGCGAAAGTGATCCAGGAAACCTTTGACAGAGGTGGAAATCTGGTGATTCCTTCTTTTGCAGTGGGGCGAACACAGGAAATGCTGTATTTTATCCGTCAGATCAAGGCTGAAGGAAGGATACATGGTCACGATGGTTTTGAGGTATATGTAGACAGTCCTCTGGCAAATGAAGCCACAACCATTTTCTCAGAGCATAAGTATGATTGTTTTGATGAAGAGGCAATGGAGCTGATCAATAAAGGAATTAATCCTATCAGCTTTCCGGGATTGAAAATTTCTGTGACAAGTGATGATTCCCGAGCAATCAATTTTGATGATGAACCTAAGGTGATCATTTCAGCCAGCGGCATGTGTGATGCCGGCCGCATTAAGCATCATTTGAAACATAATCTGTGGAATGAAAAATGTACAGTGATGTTTGTGGGGTATCAGGCCATAGGAACACTGGGAAGAGCCCTGCTGGAAGGAGCAAAGGATGTAAAGCTTTTTGGAGAGTCTATCCATGTGGCGGCACGCATCTGTAATATGCCGGGAATCAGCGGACATGCGGATGTGAATGGCCTGATGGAATGGGCAAAGGCATTTAAGGAAAAACCAAAGAAGGTATTTGTTACTCATGGAAATGATGAAGTGACAGAAATTTTTGCAAAACGTCTGCATGAAGAATTGGGTTATGATACGATGGCACCTTTTAGCGGAACCATCTATGACCTGACAGAGAATACCTGTGTTTATGAGGCCACAGGTGTGAAGATAGAAAAGGTTTCTGCTTCCCCGAAAGCATCCAAGGCTGCCCGTGCCTTTGAAAAGCTTCTTTCTCTTGGCTATCGGCTCCTGGCTGTTATTAAGAAAAATGAGGGAATTCCCAATAAGGACCTGGAACGTTTTTCCAGAGATATCCAGTCGTTGTGTGACAAATGGGACAGATGAAAAGCAGGCAGGAAAGAGAGAATTCTCCGACCTGCCTGTGTTTTATTCCTTGAGTTACTGGTTTAAAGCTTGTTTTAATGCCTGGGAAAGCTGATCCGGGCAGGAAGTGTTTTTAAAACCGCATTGGATTCCTTCCAGACGGTTGATTACTTCGTTGGCATCCATGCCCTCTACTAAAGCGGCAATTCCTTTGGTATTACCGTTACATCCACCTTCGAACTGAACGTTGTGAACCTTATGATCTTCATCTACATCAAAATAAATTGCCTGTGAACAGACACCCTTAGTTTTGTATGTCATGATTTTTCCTCCTGTGAAAAATAGTGCTTTCTGCTGTCCTTTATCTGCCTGGCAGAAAAAGTTATATTTGTAACCTTGAATATTATAGCAGAATATAAAAAAAGTTTCCATATAAATTAAACTTTTGTTATAATAGGAAATGCAATGTGTAAACAGGTACTTTATATTTGTTTGTCCTGAACCGGACAGGCGTAAAAATAAAAAAGAAGAGGTGTTTTGATTATGAAATGTATCGGTATTATAGGCGCAATGGAGCAGGAAGTATCAAGAATCAAGGAAATGATGAAAGAGGTAAAAATTACAACAAAGGCATCCATGGATTTTTATGAGGGAATTCTGGAAGGAAAGAAAGTTGTAGTTGTACGTTCTGGAATTGGTAAAGTGAATGCTGGAATGTGTACACAGATTCTGGCAGATATTTATGGAGCAGAAGCTGTGATCAATACAGGAATTGCAGGAAGTCTGAATAATGATGTTAATATTGGAGATATTGTACTTTCCACAGATGTGCTGCATCATGATATGGATGCAGTGGGATTTGGCTATAAAAAAGGCCAGATTCCGCAGATGAAGGAATTTTCCTTCCCTGCAGATGAGAAACTGCGCAAGCTGGCAATGGAGGTGTGCAGGGAAGTAAATCCTGAGATCAATGTATTTGAAGGGAGAATATGCTCAGGAGACCAGTTTATCTCTGATAAAGGAGTAAAAGATGCCATTGTTTCTGAATTTGGCGGATTTGCAGTGGAAATGGAGGGTGCTGCTATTGGACAGGCCGCTTATCTCAATGGAATTCCCTTCCTGGTAGTCCGTGCTATTTCTGACAAGGCAGATGGAAGCGCTCATATGGACTATGCAGAATTTGAAATGGCAGCCATTGAGCACAGTGTAAAGCTTACAGTCAGAATGATTCAGGAACTGTAACAGGCACTTTACGGAAAATATTACATATACTGAAATAGATCATCAGAAGAAATGCAGGATCTTGATATGTATTATGATGAATATTTTCCGTTTTATGCTGCATATGCCAATCCAATGTTGTATCAGGGGGAAAGAATGCAGGAAGAGGAATTTGAACTGATGAAATCCTATTATCCCCGGATTGTACAGGAAATTCAGGAAAGGGTGGAGGAAGAATGCCGCCTGTTGGATTATGAGGGAAGCAGGATATATGATGAATATCCGGATAAGTATATGTTTTATCATCTGTGCAGCAAGATTAAAGAGAGTATGAAACCGGAGATAAAAGCCCAGGCAGAGCAGAGCTGTTTTCTGGATGAACTGGTACATGTGCTTTTGGGCCAGGAAATCTGCAGGAGACGCTGCAGGAGAAAACGCTGCAGAGGAACCTTTTATCACTGGTGAGGACATTGCATTGTCTGCATGTTCTGTCAGACAGTAACTTAAAGATTTATTGATATAGATAAAGAAATGATGAAGAATTTAAGAGAATATTTAGAAGAACAAATTAATGAAGACCTGATACAGGCTGTTTTAAGTGGAAGTCGGAGTGATTCAGGTCCCTCCAAGGTGAAAATCCGGCCGGTAAAGCTGAAAAATCAAATCTGTTATCAGGCTTCTGCTACTGAGGGTACGAAGATTTTTCATAAAAATTATACTCAAGGGCAGTTGATCGAATATCTGGAAAAAGAGATCACAGATCATTTTGGACAGTTTCAGGCCAGGGGAAGACGGTTGGATGGAACGGTTCTGGTGAGTAAAAAGGGGAAAATGACTGTAAAAACAAAAAAACATCCGGTAAGTGAACCTGTGCAGATTCAGGCCCATAACCGGGTGAAGCAGTACATCCTGAAGGAGGGTGTTCCGGTGCCCTTTCTGGAAGATCTGGGTGTAATGAATGAGAAAGGCAAGATTATTACTTCAAAATATGACAAATTCCGACAGATTAACCGGTTTCTGGAGTTTATTGAGGATATATTGCCCCAGCTTGCCAGGGACAGAGAAATTACAATTCTGGATTTTGGCTGCGGAAAAAGCTACCTGACCTTTGCCATGTATTATTATCTCCGGCAAATAAAGGGGTATGACGTAAATATCATTGGTCTGGATCTGAAAACAGATGTGATTGAAAAATGTAATAAGCTGGCAGAAAAATATGGATATGAGAAGCTGCATTTTTACCAGGGGGATATTGCTGAATATGAGGGTGTATCTTCTGTAGATATGGTGGTAACTCTTCATGCCTGTGACACGGCTACAGATTATGCACTGGCTAAGGCAGTACAGTGGGGAGCAGGAGTGATCCTCTCTGTGCCGTGCTGCCAGCATGAGGTGAACAGACAGATAAAAAATGAAATGCTGGAACCGGTTTTGCGGTACGGTATTTTGAAAGAGAGAATATCAGCACTGATTACAGACGGGGTACGTGCCAATCTCCTGGAGAGCAGAGGTTATGAAACACAGCTTCTGGAGTTTATAGATATGGAGCATACGCCTAAAAACCTGCTGATCAGAGCTGTGAAAACCCAAAAGTCTGCAGGGAATCAAAAAGTTTCTGCAAAGAACAAAACAGAGAGAATGATGAAAGAACTGGAGATTCATCCAACTCTGGACAGGCTCTTGGAAATAATTGAGGAAGGGGAGATGATATGAAACAGGTGATTGCCAGAATATTGATCCTGTTCTGTATTTTTCTTGCCGGAGTGTCGGGAACAGCTCTGCTGCTGAATGGAACGGCTACAGATGATCGTTCGGACTTTAATGAGGCTACTTTTCCTGAAGTTATGGTAGATCTGGATGGTACGCTGGCAAACAGGATGTATGGATATGCCCAGCCTATGCAGGCGGATTTCACCAGAGACAGTGTAACACCACTGGATACTTCTAAGAAGCTGACTTTTGTGGTAAATCCATATGGAGCAGAGGTTCAGAGCTTTTCTTATGAAATTCGTACATCGGATGGAAGCAAAGTTCTGGAGAATAAAAAGATCAAAGCGCTGGAGTCGGATGGTCAGAACCTTCGGGCTTCCGTAGAAATCGGAAGTGACCTGAGAATGAACCAGGAGTATTCTATGCAGATTACTCTGGTGACAGGCGGACGCGAAATATATTATTATACCAGAATAGTGGCAAGAGCTCAGGTGCATGCAGGAGAATATGTAGCTTTTGTAAAGTATTTCTACGAGACCAGTATGGATAAAAATGCGGCAGATGATCTGGCCAGCTATCTGGAACCGGATACAACAGGTGTAGCTACCAATTATTCCAATATCAGTATTAATTCTACGTTGGGAGAGGTGAGCTGGGGAACCCTGAAGCCGCAGATATATAAAGAAGGAATCCCTGTTATCAAGGATATTAATGAGACCACTGCAAGTATTTCCATAGATTATCAGTTTACTTCTCAGAATGAAAATGAGATTACAGAAGTATATGATGTAGAGGAATTTTACAGAATGAGATACATGGATTCCAGAATCCGGCTGTTGGATTTTCAGAGGTCAGCGAATCAGATATTTGATCCGGAAACAGCGGTGTTCTCAGAAGATGGTGTGATTCTGGGAGTGCGAAATAAGGATGTAGAGTATTTGTCAAATGACAGTGGTACAGTAGTTGCTTTTACACAGCAGGGAGACCTGTGGTCCTATGCTCCGGGTAGCAGTAAAGTAAATCGGGTATTCAGTTTCCGGAAGTTGGAGGATGGGGATTTCAGAGATTCCAGAAATCAACACAATATCAAGATTGTGAGAGTCAGTGATGAGGGGGATATAGATTTTGTTCTTTATGGATATATGAACCGGGGAGTTCATGAAGGCTATGAAGGTCTGGTCGTATATCATTTTAACAGTGATAAGAATGTGGTGGAGGAAAAGGCATTTATTCCTATATCCGAATCCTATGAGTTTTTGAAAAGAGATCTGGGAAAATTATCATATGTAAATGAGCAAAATGAGCTTTTCCTTCTTTTTGCCCAGAATCTGTATAAGGTGGATATAGAAGGTAATTCCTACGAGATTCTGGAAGAAGGCATTAAATATGATAATTTTGTAGCTTCTGATAATAATGATCATGCTGCATGGCTGGTCACAGAGGGAGATTCAAAAGGCTGTATCCGGGAAATTGATTTTGATACGAAAAAGACCCGTACGATTACCTGCGAGGAAGGACAGAGACTTAGGACAGCAGGGTTTATCAATGAAGATCTGGTTTATGGAATTCTGCAGAAGTCCGATATTCTTACGGATTCCAACGGACATAGATCAGAGGGAATTCAAACTCTGCGTATTGAGGATTTTGATGGAAATGTGAAGAAGGAATATTACAGGGATGGTCTGTATATTACCAATATTTCTGTGGGAAATACATTGATAGAATTTGAGCTTTCAGCAAAATCCGGGGATACCTATACTGTGCAGAAAAAAGATACGATTATGAATAACGGAAAGGCAACAGCCAATAATGTTAAGATTGAGCTCATTTCTGCATCACGCACAGGGGTGCGGGTAAAGCTGGTGCTCAGTGAAACTGCTCAGACAGAAAATCCTCTTGCATTCTATGCAAAGATCAGTAATACAAAAGAAGAGTTTATCAATCTGGATAAGCAGATCCCTCAGGAATCAACTTACTATGTATATGCCAGAGGCGGGCTTGACAGTACCTGGACAGATCCGGCAAAAGCTGTACAGAGAGCTGATGAACAGGGAGGAGTTGTTCTGAATCGTGCTCAGCAGTATGTATGGGAGAGAGGTAACAAAAAAACAAAGATACAGCTGGATACCATGGAAATCCCTGATATAGTACTGGAGGGGACTCTGGATAAAAAAATACTGAAAAAGAAATTGAGAAAGACTGGTACAGTGATCGATCTTTCAGGGTGTAGTCTTGACAGTGTGTTGTATGAGGTAAGTGCCCAGAGGCCTGTGATTGCCAAGACAGGAGATAACACCAGTGTGGTGATTGTAGGATATGATGAGTACAATACGTATCTGTATGATCCTGTAAAAAAGGAGACATATCCGTATGGTATGAATGATAGTACAGACCTGTTCCAGAAAGCGGGAAATATATTTATCACATATATTGAAGCGGTGCAGGCAGTGCAGGAATAAAGAAAAAGAATGAAATGTAAAAGATAAAGGAGAAAAAGGATATGTTATATGAAAATATTAAGAAGCTGGTTCAGTATGGAATAGAGACAGGGCTGACACCTGCGTGTGAAAAAAATTATGCCACAAATCTTCTGCTGGATGTATTTAAGGAAGACGAATATACAGAGCCGGAGGAAGAATATGGTAATATTGATCTGGAGGAAGTGCTGAAAGCACTTTTGGATGAAGCGGTGAAGAGAGGACTGATTGAGGACAGTGTGGTTTATCGCGATCTGTTTGATACCAGACTGATGAACTGTCTGATGCCGCGTCCGGGACAGGTTCAGAAGGAATTCTGGGACAAATATTCCAGGAATCCTGTAGAAGCTACGGATTATTTTTACAAGCTTAGCCAGGACAGTGATTATATCCGCCGTTATCGGGTAAAAAAAGACCAGAAATGGACAGTGGACAGCGAGTATGGAAAAATTGATATTACAATTAACCTTTCCAAACCGGAAAAGGATCCAAAAGCCATTGCAGCAGCAAAACTGGTGAAATCAAGTAGTTATCCAAAATGTCTTCTTTGCCCTGAAAATGAAGGGTATGCAGGTAGAGTAAACCATCCGGCAAGGGAAAACCACAGAATTATTCCCATTACTGTAAATGACAGTCCATGGGGATTCCAATATTCTCCTTATGTATATTATAATGAGCACTGTATCGTATTTAACTGCAGTCATGTTCCTATGAAGATAGAGAGAAATACCTTTATCAAATTATTTGATTTTGTAAAATTGTTCCCTCATTATTTTCTGGGTTCCAATGCGGACCTGCCAATTGTAGGAGGCTCCATTCTCAGTCATGATCATTTCCAGGGAGGACATTATACCTTTGCAATGGCAAAGGCACCTATTGAGAAAACAGTTACCATTCCGGGATATGAGGATGTGGAGGCTGGAATTGTAAAATGGCCTCTTTCCGTACTGAGAATTCGTCATAAGGATGAGAAACGTCTGGTGGATCTGGCTACACATGTTCTGGAGGTGTGGAGAGGATATACAGATGAGGCTGCATTTATTTTTGCAGAGACAGAGGGAGAACCGCATAATACCATTACACCTATCGCACGTAAGGTAGGTGATACCTTTGAACTGGATCTGACACTGAGAAATAATATTACCACAGAAGAGCATCCTCTGGGAGTATATCATCCTCATGCTCAGTATCATCATATTAAAAAGGAAAACATTGGTCTTATTGAGGTAATGGGTCTGGCAGTACTTCCTGCAAGACTGAAGGAGGAACTGGAGCTTCTGGGAGAATATATTCTGGAAGGAAAGGATGTTTCTTCTAATGAAAAGATAGAAAAGCATGCAGACTGGGTGGCAGAATTTCTGCCAAAATATGAATATCTGGATAAAGAAAATATCCAGGATGTGCTTCGCAAAGAAGTGGGAAATGTTTTTGTTCATGTTCTTGAGGATGCAGGAGTTTATAAATGCACGCCAGAGGGCAGAACAGCGTTTATGAAATTTATTGACAGACTCTAAGCATTGTTGCAGGATGTCCTGCGGCGTGCCTGAGGGTTTTGTAAAATGGAGGTAATAAAAGTATGGACAGACGAAAACACAAAGGAGGAAAACGGCTGGCCTGCCTTTTTCTGGCAGCGGCAGTGATAACAGCAGGAATTCCGGTACAGGCAGTGGAGTTTGAGGCTCCTTGCGCAGATGCAGGGCTGTTTAGCTCTGGCGAGGATGATGCTTACACAGGATATGTGGGGGAAAACAGTGATAGGGGTGAGACTGCAGTGCAGGCCACACCTACACCTGTTTCAACAGTGATTCCTGAGGTATCACCTTCACCGGCCCCTGAGGTGTCGCCTTCTGTAACTCCGGAAGTATCTCCGACAGTAACCCCTGAGGTGTCTCCGAGCATAACGCCAATAGTGACGCCAACACCAACAGTGATGCCGACACCAACACCTACTCCGGTACCCTTTGATCCTGCGAAAGAAGTGCAGATTCGTTTTATGGATGGTGATGGCATTGAGTGCGAAAATCTCAGGACAGTGGTAAAGTGGGATGACTCTGTACTGCTTCCCCATGTGCCAGATTCTGCAGCACCTGATAAGTGGAAGCTGGAGCAAAATGAGATGCTTGCTGATGGCATTACCTTTAATGGTGGTGAAAAGCTGACTTTAAAAAAGACAGAAAGCTGGCCAAAGTTTCTCAAAGATGGTGTGCTGACTTTTTATATGCCAAGAAAGTGTAAAGTGGTTCTTTATAACAATTCCGGAACAGCGTCCTTTTCCAAACTGACATTGACAGCCTATGAGACCAATTCCGTGACATTACCGGATCCAGAAGGCACAAAGTATGTGAATTATGGCTGGACAGATGAACAGGGAGGCACAGAGGTAAAATATGAACTGAATTCTCAATATACAGTAAATAAGGATCAGTTCCTGTATATTATCCGCCGTACGGCTTTGCAGGTGACTTTCCGTTCACAAAGCGGAGCAAGTAATAACACATTTGCAAGGTTGAATCAGACCATTGGAAAAGGGCTGACGATACAGCTTCCCAAGGTGCCGGCCAGAAAGGGATATCAGGCTCTGGGCTGGGCTCTCAGCAAAAATGCATCTAAAGCGGTTTATGCGCAAGGTAAAGTGATTACTGTAAAGAAGAATCTTAACTTTTATGCAGTTTATAAAAAGATGCCATATAAAGTAACCTTTAATAATAACAGTGGGACCAGTACCAGCAAAACCTATACTTCCCTGGATCTGTATGCAGCAAAAAACCAGAAAATCACTCTTCCGGAGGTTCCTAAGGCAAAGGGATATATCAATCTGGGCTGGACTACCACAAAGGGAGGGAAAAATCCGGTATATGCAGCAGGCAGTCAGGTAAAGGTTACAAAAAATACTACTTATTATGCAGTACGCAGAAAGAGTAAATATTATACCGTACAGTTCTTCCTGGGAAATGGGAAAACGAATGCCTCTTACCAGAAGCTGAATATGAAGGTTGAAGAGGGAACTACCATCACCTTCCCGTTGGTGCCGGCCAGAACCGGATATGTGAATAAAGGCTGGTCCACAAAGAAGAATGCAGATAAAGCTACCAGCAAAACCACTTATACGGTGAAGAAGAATCTTAAATTGTATGCTGTTCAGAAAAAGGCAGTGAAGATTGCCTTTTATACAAACAGCGGAGTGGTATCCTCCACGGTAACTCTTGGAAAGGGGGATACTTATACTCTGCCTGGTGTGAAGGATGCAGCCGGGTATACATTTATGGGATGGTCACCCAGGCAGGGACAGAACACAAGTCCTGAATATGAGGCAGAGCAGGAGATTGTAGTGGATGATAATATGAATCTGTATGCTGTGGTATTCAGGAATTCTTCAGAGAAAAACCTGCCGGCGGAGGAACTGCCTCAGGTAAATCCCTATCAGTACAAGCAGGTGGTATTTGTGGGAGATTCCCGTACGGAATTTATGAGTAATGTGCTGAAGAACATGCCGGCGAATGTGACTGAGAATGTGAAATTTGTGTGCAAGAGAGGTGAAGGATACAAGTGGCTGATCAGCACCGGTTATCAGGAACTGTATCGTTTGGTAGAGCATGATACCAACAGCATTTTGCAGCGGAAAACAGCAGTGATCTTTAATTTTGGGGTAAATGACCTGAAAGAATATAAGGAATATGCGGCTTATTATAATCTTATTGAGCCTGTTCTTACAAGTAAGGGATGTGAGCTGTATTTTATGTCAGTTAACCCTATAAACAGAAAAATGCTTTCTAATACAGGCAGGGCGGACAGAAGTGAAGCTGAACTCAGAAGGATGAATGATTATCTCAGAGAAAATCTGTCTTCAGCCTATACCTATATTGATATGTACAGCTATCTGAAGAGTACAGGATATAGTTTTGCAAGTGATCATTATGGTGCTGGGACGATAGATGACGGACTTCATTATACAGCGGCTACTTATAAGAGAATTTATGCGAAATGTCTGGATTCTCTGAAAAGACGATAAGTGCTCAGAGAAAAAAGATAATATTTACTTTGTAAGCAGTAATAAAAAACAATCTAAAATCAGGTAAAATATCAGATTACTCCTTGCGTGAAATCAGGGAATAGTCTATACTAAAAGGCGAGACGGCTGTGGGAATTAACAGCGTTTCGTCTTTTTAGCAATATTCGTTTGATAATGGGAGAAAGAGGAAATATTGAGATGAAATTAACAACAGTAAAAGAAATTTATAAAAACAGAGAACAGTATCTGGATAAAGAGGTTACCGTAGGCGGCTGGGTCAGAAGTGTACGTGATTCCAAGACATTTGGATTTATTGTGCTTCATGACGGTACTTTTTTTGAGACCCTTCAGGTTGTTTATCATGATACTATGGAGAATTTTGCAGAGATCTGCAAACTGAATGTAGGTGCTGCCATCATTGTAAAGGGTACTCTTGTAGCTACACCACAGGCTAAGCAGCCCTTTGAGATCCAGGCGTCAGAGGTTGTTGTAGAGGGAACCTCAGCACCTGATTATCCGCTGCAGAAGAAACGTCATAGTCTGGAATATCTGAGAACGATCACACATCTTCGTTCACGTACCAATACTTTCCAGGCAGTATTTCGCGTTCGCTCTCTCTGTGCCTATGCGATTCATAAATTCTTCCAGGAACAGGGCTTTGTATATGTGCATACTCCTCTGATTACAGGAAGTGACTGCGAGGGAGCAGGAGAAATGTTCCAGGTTACTACACTGGATATGAATAATGTGCCAAAGGATGATAAAGGAGCAATTGATTATACTCAGGATTTCTTTGGAAAAGAGACCAATCTGACAGTAAGCGGACAGTTAAACTGCGAAACTTTTGCTCAGGCATTCCGCAATGTTTATACCTTTGGTCCTACTTTCCGTGCTGAGAATTCCAATACTACCCGCCATGCAGCAGAGTTCTGGATGATAGAGCCGGAATGTGCTTTTGCTGATCTGAATGACAATATGGATCTGGCAGAGGCTATGTTGAAATATGTGATCCGTTATGTTCTGGAGAATGCCCCGGAGGAAATGAATTTCTTTAATTCCTTCGTAGATAAGGGACTTCTGGACAGATTAAATCATGTGGTAAATTCTGAGTTTGGTCATGTTACCTACACAGAGGCAGTAGAGATTTTGGAGAAGAATAACGATAAATTTGATTATAAGGTATTCTGGGGCTGTGACCTGCAGACTGAGCATGAGAGATATCTTACAGAGGAAATTTTCAAAAAACCAGTATTTGTCACAGACTATCCGAAGGAAATCAAGGCCTTCTATATGAAAATGAATGAGGATAATAAAACAGTTGCAGCTATGGACTGTCTGGTACCGGGAATTGGAGAGATCATCGGAGGAAGCCAGAGAGAGGATGATCTGGAGAAGCTTGAAAAGCGTATGGATGAACTGGGTCTGAAAAAGGAAGATTATGATTTCTATCTGGATCTCCGTAAATATGGTACTACCCGTCATGCAGGTTTTGGACTGGGATTTGAGCGCTGCGTAATGTACCTTACCGGCATGGGAAATATTCGTGACGTAATCCCATTCCCAAGAACTGTTAAGAATTGCGACCTGTAAGTATAGGCTGATTGTTTTATCCGTTTGATTTAGAAAGAGAGATTGGCATGAGATTTATCCATCTTGCAGATGTACATTTAGGTGCAGTCCCTGACAGAGGCTGTTCCTGGAGCAGCAGGCGAGAGGAAGAAATCTGGGAAACTTTCCGCCGGGTTATTGCGGGCATCCGCGAGAATCCGGTGGATTTGTTATTTATAGCAGGAGATTTGTTCCATCGTCAGCCGCTGCTGCGTGAGTTAAAAGAAGTAAATAATTTGTTTTCTTCTATACCGGATACCCGGGTTTATCTGATGGCGGGAAACCATGATTATCTGAAAGAAAACTCTTTTTACAGAGGATTTCAGTGGTCGTCCAACGTGTTTTTTTTCGAAAAAGAAGAGCTAACCTGTGTGAAGGATGAGAAATTGGATGTCTATATTTATGGGCTCAGCTATGAACACCAGGAAATAGAGGAACCCCTTTATGATTCTGTCAGTCCACGGGCAGAGGAAGGAATCCATATTCTGCTGGCTCATGGGGGAGATGCAAAGCATATTCCTGTAAATATGGGGGCAGTATCCGGCGCAGGCTTTGATTATATTGCATTGGGGCATCTCCATGAGCCTCAGATCTTGATTCCGGACAAAGCTGCTTATGCAGGGACACTGGAACCTGTGGACAGGGAAGATATGGGACCCCATGGCTATATGGAGGGAGAACTGGAGAATGGAAGCCTGAAAACCAGGTTTGTTCCCTTTGCCTGCCGCTCTTATGAGCAGATCACGCTGATGCTGCGTGAGGACTCTACACAGGCATCTGCGGAAAATATGCTGAAGGCAGATTTGGCTCAAAAGGGCAGAATGAATATTTATAAAATTTTTATCAGAGGAAACCGGACTCCCGGTTTTTGGCTTCTGCCGGAAAAGCTGAAAACCTTTGGAATTATTTCAGAAGTTGTAGATGAGTCCAGACCATCTTATGACCTGGAGATGATGGAAAAGCAATATAGCGGGACTCTGATCGGAGATTATATCAGATATTTTCCTGAAAATAACAGAACAGAAACAGAGGAGAAAGCCTTATATTATGGAATTCAGGCATTGATGGAGACTGGCAGGTTTTCCGGGATGAAGGGAGAGCCTGAAAAGGAAGCCGGATATTCGTTGGATCTGGAGCGTTCCATGCAGATGTTGAAAATGTCCAGAAAGGGATTTTTGGTTCAGCAGGAGAGAAGGCGCAGGGATGAGGAAGGGGAGCTGCAAAAGCTTTTGACAAATGTGGAGCATGTCCAGAGAGAGATGAATACTCTGAAGGGTAATCTGGATCAGATTGAGGAAAAAGAGAATTCTCTTCATATGCGGCCTGGAGATGAGACAGGAGTGGCTATTCTGGACAGAAAGACGGAAAGGGCCAGGAAAAAGAGAGATTTTTATACTGCAGGGATGATCCTGTCTGCTGTTCTGGGAATTATTCTACTTGTGGCAGCTACTGTGTTTACGGACAGTGCTGTTCTTGAATTGGGCATTCTTGTGATTGCGGCTTTAGGCGTATGTGTCTTTGGAACCGGAAGGATGAAAGGGGCCAGAGAACTGCAGAAGAGAGGACGCATGAAGGCAAAATGGCTGTCCAGACAGCAGGAGCTGAAAAAGAACAGGGAAGAACTGCAGCGGGAGTATTGTGAAAGGGAAGTTTCCCTTGGAAATCTGCAGGAGGAATATAGAGAGTATGAGGACAGAATTTGTCTGACTGCGAGGGAAGAAATAGATATTAAGGCATTGAATCTGGCTATGGGAGTTATTAAAAGGTATTGGGGGGACGCCAAAAGCGGCAGTTCCTCTGGGGCTCATGGTTTCGGGAGCTAATAACTCTAAGGTTTGGAAAATCGGCTAACTGCATAAAAAAATCCGCAAAACTCGCCCATATGGGCTCAGACAGTTGCGGATTTTTTTATAACGCCGATTTCCCGAACCTAAGAGTTATTACGCTCCCTGCACAAATCGCCCCAGAGGAACTGCCGCTTTTGGCTGTGCTTTGGCAGAGGCTCTATTGGGGGGCGCAGATTGCTTCGCTCCTGCTGGGAAGGAAAGCTAGTTTATTTAATATAGCGGGACATGTAGTTGGTTACGCAGCGGTTGATTCGGTCCACAGGGTTAAGGAGCTGGCTGATGGACTGGTCGTGGTTGAGGGTGTCGATGATCAGGGCAATATATTTGCTCATGTCGCAGGTGATATAGTAGTCTTTGGCAAGAAGCTCAGGGGACTGGTAAATCAGGTTAGTGGTGAGCAGCTTGTCAAAGACACCATCTTTGTGGGCTTTGTCGAATTTTTCCAGGCCATCGGTGAAGAGACCGAAGGTGGAACAGATATAGATTCGACCGGCACCTCTTTCTTTGAGGAGAGAGGAAATTTTAAGTACTGTATCTCCGGAGGAAATCATATCATCGATGAGAATCATGTCTTTGCCTTTAAGGTTTGGTCCAAGGAATTCGTAGGCTGCGATTGGATGGCGGCCATTCACTCGTTTGGAATAATCAAGACGTTTGTAGTACATTCCCATATCTACCCCCAGGATATTGGCCAGATAGATAGCGCGGTTCATGCTTCCTTCGTCAGGGCTGATGATCATGAAGTGGTCATTGTCAATGTGAAGGCCATCTTCATGGTTTAAGAGAGCTTTGATAAACTGGTAGGAAGGCTGGATGGTTTCAAATCCGTGCATAGGGGTTGCGTTCTGGACACGGGCATCGTGGGCATCAAATGTGATGATGTTTTCTACACCCATGCTTACCAGCTCCTGAAGTGCAGTTGCACAGTCCAGGGATTCTCGGCCGTTGCGGATGTTCTGGCGGCTTTCATACAGGTATGGCATGATTACATTTATTCGGCGGGCCTTTCCGCTGACTGCGCCGATCACACGTTTTAAGTCCTGGAAATGGTCATCCGGAGACATAAGATTGGTAAATGGTCCGATATTGTAAGTGATGCTGTAATTGCATACGTCTACCATGATATAGATATCATCGCCGCGGACGGATTCCAGGATAGTACATTTGGCCTCTCCGGAACCGAAACGTGCTGTCTGAACAGGGAGGAGATAAGAATCTCTCTGATAACCCTCGAAAGCAAAGGAGCCCAGTTCATCGTGGGAACGTTCCTTACGCCACTGAATCAGCCAGTCATTGACTTTTTCTCCCAGATCTTTACAGCTGATCAGTGGGATCAGACCCAGTCTGCCCACCGGAAGTGTAGTTAAATCCTTTGTATTTGTCTGTGACATGATTTTATTTTCCTCCTAAGAATATTTTCTGTATCCGGATATCTTTGGCTTCCAGCTTTACCATACGATAATTGCTGGCTATCCGGGAAAAGGTTCTCTCGGAATAGGTGTCCGAGAAGTTTTCAAGTTTTAGATTTGTAGAAATAATTGTTGATTTTCTGCGCATGATTCGTTCGTTTATGCACAAAAACAACTGAGAAGATACGAAACTGTTAGTCAGTTCGGTTCCCAGATCATCGATGATCAGCAGATCACTGTCAAGTATAAATTCTGCACCCTCGTTTTTTTCCCTAGAGAATTTGGAATCTGCAAGGAGATCAAAAAGATCAAAGGCAGAGAAGTACATGACACAGTGGGCTGTATCCAGTAATTCCTGTGCGATGCAGTGGGAGAGAAAGGTTTTGCCCACGCCGGTATCTCCGTAGAGAAAAAGATTTTCGAAACAAGTGTCAAATGTCCTTACGAAATTTCTGGCGGTATCGAAAGCCTTTTTGGCGGTTTCTCTTTCAGTCAGTCCCGTAGCTTCGTTTCTCATTGTATCAGAATAGTAGTCAAAAGAAAAGTGCTCAAAGTTTTCTTTTTTGAGAATTTCTTTTAAATTGGACTGTGTGTAGAGTAATTCTATCTCAGCCTTCTTGAAACAGATACATTTTTTATCTCCTACATAACCCGTATCCTGACACAGGGGGCAGGTGTAGGGAAGCTCCAGATAATCTTCAGGATAAGAATTGCATACAAGTAAGGCAGTCCGCTCCTGAGACAGGAGAGAGATTGCTGCTTTCAGATCCTCGGTACCGGAGGCCTGTCCGCTTAGCAAGGCTCTGGCCTTTTGTGTACTTAAAGTAGCCACTTCTTCATCGATTTCTCTGATTCGGGGGATTTTGGCATAGATTTCCTGTTTATGTTCTTCCAGAAGACGACGGTTCCTGGATTGAGTCTTGCTGTATTCCCTCATAATCTTATCGTACTGATAGTTCTGTAAAGGCATGAACTGCCTCCTTTTCTGTATATCTTTAGGTGATATGGTTTTTTACTGGTTCAGTAATTTCTTTTCATATTCGTTGAAGTCGTATTTTCGCTGATGAAAATTATTGAATCGGTTCTGACTGGCAGGTTTAGCAGATGAGTCTCTTTTGTTAGATGCTTTTTCTGCTTTTTCCAGTTTACGCTGCTGACGCTGGGCATCCAGCTGGCGGATATCGGAAAGATTTTTGACACTTTTATCCTTCCAGCCAGAGAGGATCTTGTCTGCATAGGGGAAGCTGGGCTGACCGGTTGCCAGAACCGTACGGCTGCAGGCTTCCTGGACAATGTCAAGTGTGAAGCCATAATCCTTCAGCCAGGTGTCCATGAGAGAAATTTCATTTTCTACAGGATTTCGGCCGCTGATCCCCATAGCTTTCAGGATGATGTAATATTCCCGGTTATACTGGGAATTTGTTTCCTTAGCCATGGTAACAGTGGAGATTCCTTCTTTGGCCCATGCAAGCGCCACAGTTTCTATGTATCGAATACTCTTATGTCCTCTGCTGACACTGTATTCAATCAGATATTCTATGAGATCCGGGGAAAAATGAAGCTCATCATAGAAGAACATGATCTTTTTAACTTCAGTGGGAGTCAGAGTTTTACCCAGGTATTGTTCTGTAATATAGAGTAACTGAACAATCTCATCGTTCTGTTTCAATTCTTTCACACGGTCAGGGGTCAGAGAGGAAACAGAAGCCGGTGCAGAATCAGGGGTGGGTTCAGGTGCAGGCAGAATGGAATTTTTATTCTGCTTTTTTGGTTCGGTCAGGGTAATACAGGAAATTTCGCCGCTGTCCTGACAATTTAAAATCAGGAGTTTTTCTTTTTCCCAGTATTTCAGGGCGCGGAGGATATCTCTCTCTGTACAGAAAAAATGATCTGCCATCTGTTCCAGGCTGAACGGAGTGGTTCCGTCAGACAGCAGACGGAGAAGATGAATGTATACTTTTACAAATTCCCCGTTGGCTCTGGGCATATAGTTGTCTATAAAATCATTGGTTAGGACTGTGACTTCCCGGGGGGAAGCAGTCTGTAATGTGATGGATGTCATGAATCTGCTCGCTTTCCTGTTTTATGGTCATATTGATTTTTGACCCTAATATCATCTGAATTATAGCACAACCTTTATTTTTGTGCCAGAGGAAAGATTGGTGAAGTGGCGCTGTTGAGAATGAAGAGAGTAGTAATGTGGATAATGTGGATAATGTGGAAAAGCAAAAATGTAAATGATTATTGGAAACTTGAAAAACAACGATTTTGGGCGAAGAACATAGAATTTATGTTAAAAAAACTGTCGAATTATGTTAAATGATTTATACACATATAAATCCACAATAATGGGAGACATAAAATGTGTATAACCATGTGGATAATGTGGATAAGTGCAAAAAAGAGGAAAAAAACACAGGCAGAGAATGTGGAACAATTTGTTTATAACTTTGGGATAAATACATCGCCAATTGAAAAAGTGATTCTGAATTTGGAGTAAAAAAGAGACCGCCGGATATGAAATCCTGACGGTCTCCTGATTTTTTATTTACCTAAAAGCTGTTCGCCGATAGTTACCACGTCACCGGCTCCCATAGTGATAAGCAGATCGCCTTCCTGGCAGTTGGAGAGAAGAAAATTCTCAATCTCATCAAAAGTCGGGAAGTATTCACAGGGAGTGCCAAGTTCCTGGATTCTCTTCTGAAGATCTGCGGAAGAAATACCCAGATCATCGGTTTCTCTTGCTGCATAAATATCGGCTACAACTACATGGTCAGCCAGAGTAAGTGCTTTGGCAAATTCCGGCAGAAGTGCTTTGGTACGGGTATATGTATGAGGCTGGAATACGCACCATACTTTATTGTGAGGATAGTTGTGGGCTGCGTTTAAGGTAGCTTCGATTTCTGTAGGGTGATGTGCATAATCATCAATAATAGTAACACCTGCCACCTGGCCTTTATACTGGAAACGGCGGTCAGTACCGGTAAAGCTTCCAAGACCCTTGATAATCACATCTTCGGAAAGTCCAAGAAGATGTCCCAAGGCAATTGCTGCCAATGCATTAGATACATTATGGATACCCGGTACCTTCAGATAATAACTTCCTACTTTTACCCCATGACGAAGAACAGAGAAAGAAGCGTGACCATATTTATCATAGGTAATATCCCCTGCCTGATAATCTGCATCCTGTTCCAGACCATAGGTGATCACATTGCAGGGAAGGTCGCGGATGATCTCTTCGTATCTGGGCGTGTCTGCATTAATGATCAGAGTTCCGTCAGCAGGAAGAAGCTGGGCAAAACGGCGGAAGGAATGACGGATATCATCAATATCCTTAAAAAAGTCCAGATGATCGGCATCTATGTTCAGGATAATACTGATTTTTGGAAAAAAGCTCAGGAAGCTGTTGGTATATTCGCAGGCTTCTGTGACAAAGGTTTCAGATTCGCCTACACGGATATTGCCTCCGATGGCAGGGAGAATGCCGCCCACACTGATGGTAGGATCGCAGTTTCCCTCCAGGAGAATGTGGGATACCATGGAAGTGGTGGTTGTTTTACCGTGAGTTCCGGAAATGGCAATGGGAGTTTCGTAATTGCGCATGATCTGTCCCAGAAGTTCTGCACGGGTAAGCATTGGCAGTCCCTTTTGTACTGCGCAGGCATATTCCGGATTATCCGGATGAACGGCAGCAGTGTAAACTACCAGTTCTACCTGGTCACTGATATTGGAAGCGCGTTGACCGTAGTAAATAGTAGCACCTTTTTTCTCCAGTGCCTGGGTCAGAGGGCTGGACTTGGAATCGGAACCTGAGATAATGAAATTCTCTTCGAGAAGAATCTCAGCCAGACCGCTCATACTGATTCCGCCGATGCCAATGAAATGGATATGCAGCGGTTTATGAAAATCTATCTGATACATAATATGGTTCTCCTTATCTTGATTTGGGCTTATTATACTCCCGGAAAGGAAAAATGAAAAGTCTTTCGGCTATATCTTTTTTGGGTGACTGCAAGGATATGGCAAAAAATACAAAAAACAGATAAATATATAGAAAAAATGCATAATAAATATAAGAAAAACCGAAGCGTGTCAAAAAAAGGCGTATACAATAGCTCTAAAAATAGTAAAAAACAGAAAGAAAAATTGTAAAAAATGTTCACTAACTATAGGAAGTGTGGTATAATGAGAAAATCATAACATACAAGAGGTGATTGCATGATAAAGAAAGAAATGATAGCCATGCTTTTAGCTGGCGGCCAGGGCAGCAGGCTGGGCGTACTGACAGAGAAAGTAGCAAAACCTGCAGTTGCTTTTGGTGGAAAGTATCGTATCATAGACTTTCCTTTAAGTAACTGCATTAACTCGGGTATCGATACAGTAGGCGTATTAACACAGTATCAGCCGTTGAGGCTTAATACACATATAGGTATTGGTATTCCGTGGGATCTTGACAGAAACGAGGGTGGTGTAACTGTACTTCCCCCATATGAAAAAAGTACAAGCAGTGAGTGGTACACAGGAACGGCCAATGCGATCTTTCAGAATATGGATTACATGGAACAGTATAATCCGGACTATGTCCTGATTTTGTCCGGTGACCATATTTATAAGATGGATTATGAGGTGATGCTTGATTTTCACAAGGCAAATAAAGCAGATGTGACAATCGCCTGTATGCCTGTACCTATGGAGGAAGCAAGCCGTTTCGGTATTATGGTGACTGATGATATGGGAAGGATCACCGAGTTTGAGGAGAAGCCGGAGAATCCAAGCAGTAATCTTGCATCCATGGGTATTTATATTTTCAGCTGGCCTGCACTGAAGGAGGCACTGGTCTCTCTGAAGGACCAGAATGGCTGTGATTTTGGAAAGCATATTCTTCCCTATTGTAAGGAAAAAGGTGAGAGACTTTTTGCTTATGAATATAACGGATATTGGAAGGATGTAGGGACTCTTGGCTCATATTGGGAAGCCAATATGGAACTGATCGATATTATTCCGGAATTTAATCTTTATGAAGAGTTCTGGAAGATTTATACAAAAGGGGATATTATTCCGCCTCAGTACATTTCAGCAGAGGCTGTTACAGACAGGTGTCTTATAGGTGAAGGTTCTGAGATCTATGGTGAAGTACATAATTCTGTGATTGGCCCTAATGTTGTTATTGGAAAGGGTAGTGTGATCCGTGACTCCATTATTATGCGCAATTCCGTGGTGGGAGAGAACGTACAGATGGACAAAGCGATTATTGCAGAAGATGTTATTATAGGTAATCATGTTGTCCTGGGCTGTGGAGAGGAAGCCCCCAATGTGGCAAAGCCGGCAGTTTATGCTTTTGGAATTGCCACTGTAGGTGAACGCAGTGTGGTTCCGGACAATGTGAAAATTGGTAAAAATACTGCCATATCAGGCGTGACTACCCCGGAGGATTATCCGAATGGAGAACTGGCAGGCGGACAGGTGATCACAGCAAAGGATGGTGACGGGAAATGAGAGCAATAGGTATTATTTTAGCGGGTGGCAATAATAACCGCATGAGAGAATTATCAAATAAGAGGGCAATTGCAGCTATGCCCATTGCCGGAAGCTATCGAAGTATTGATTTTGCGTTGAGCAATATGGCGAGCTCTCATATTCAGAAAGTGGCAGTGTTGACACAGTACAATGCCCGATCTCTGAATGAGCATCTGAGTTCTTCCAAATGGTGGGATTTTGGCAGAAAACAGGGAGGACTTTTTGTATTCACACCTACGATTACCAAGGAAAACAGTCTCTGGTATCAGGGCACTGCAGATGCAATCTATCAGAATCTCCAATTCCTGAAAAGCAGCCATGAGCCCTATGTGGTAATTGCGTCCGGTGATTGTGTCTATAAGATGGATTACAATAAAGTGCTGGAATATCATATTGCAAAGCGGGCAGATGTTACAGTGGTATGCACTACTTGTGAGGATCCGGCGGAGATTGAGCGGTTTGGTGTACTCCGTATGAATGAGGACTGCAGGATCGAGGAATTTGAAGAGAAGCCCATGGTGTCTTCTTATAATACAATTTCCACAGGAATCTATGTGATCCGCCGCAGACAGCTGATTGAGCTGATCGAGAGAGCTGCTTTGGAGGGACGCCATGATTTTGTAAAGGATATTCTTATCCGTTACAAAAATTTGAAGAGAATCTATGGATATAAGATTGATTCTTATTGGAGTAATATTTCTACAGCAGAAGCTTATTATAAAACAAATATGGACTTTCTGAAGCCGGAAATCCGTAATTATTTCTTTAAACAGGAGCCAACTGTGAAGACAAAGATTGATGACCTGCCTCCGGCAAAATATAATCCGGGTGCCCAGGTGAAGAACAGTCTGGTGGCCAGTGGATGTATTATCAATGGTACAGTTGAGAATTCTGTTCTTTTTAAAGATGTCTTTGTGGGAAATAATTGTGTGATCAAGAATTCTGTTATTCTGAATAATGTATATCTGGGAGACAATACACATATTGAAAACTGTATTGTGGAAAGCAGAGACACGATCCGTGCCAACTCCTATTACTGTGGTGAGGGAGAAGTAAAAATCGTTGTAGAGAAAAACGATCGTTATGTATTGTAAATCAGATTTAACCGAATCAAGTAGCGAAGCGGATGATTTTATCCGATTGACTAATGAAAGAAAAACCGTCAGAAATGTCTGGCAGATTGAAAGGAGCAAGTAAACATTATGAATATCACTGATGTGCGTGTGAGGAAGGTAGCAAAAGAAGGAAAGATGAAGGCCGTTGTGTCTATTACCATAGATGATGAGTTTGTGGTACATGATATTAAGGTGATTGAGGGCGAAAAAGGCCTGTTTATTGCTATGCCAAGCCGAAAGGCAGCAGATGGAGAATACAGGGACATTGCCCATCCGATTAATTCCGGAACCCGTGACCGGATTCAGACTATCATTCTGAGCAAATATCAGGAAGCTATACTGGCTGAGCCGGAAGAGGAAGCTGTTGCTGCAGAGGAATAAATAAAAGAATAATTGCTTTGGAAAGACTGTTGTGAGGAGATGAAATATCAATCACAGCAGTCTTTTTATGCGGAAAATATTACATATTTGTTACAAAAATTAAGAAAAAGTGTTGATTTTTTTACGGTTTATGTTATACTTACCTTCAGAAAAACTTGAAAGGTGATTTGTTTATGAAAAAAAAGATTATTTCATTGCTGTTGGCAGGGCTGTTTGTTCTTTCTAATATAACAGTTACATATGCCACAGAAGGTGAAATTGCAGATATGCAGGCACAGAAACAGCAGGCAGAGGCAGGACTTGCCCAGGCTCAGGCTGATATCAGTGCAATGGAAGGCAAGAAACAGGAGCTGGAGGATTATCTTTCAGATTTGAATGCACAGTATGAGGAGCTTACCAATGTGATCTCTGATCTGAGCGTTCAGGCAGGCGAAAAAGAAAACCAGTTAAAAGATATTCAGAAGAAATTAAAGAAAGCCCAGAAAGCTTCTGATAAGCAGTATGAAGATATGAAGCTGCGTATTCAGTATATGTATGAAAATGGAGGAACTACAGCACTGCAGACATTGTTTTCTTCCAAAGATCTGGCAGAATTTCTCAATACTGCAGAGAGTGTTTCAAAGATTTCCCAGTATGACAGAAATATGCTTGAGAAATATGAGAATCTTCAGGAGACTATTAAGGAGCAGAAAACGGCAGCCCAGGAAGAGAAAACAGCCATTGACAGTCTTCTTGCGGAGCGTTCCGCTAAACAGCAGGAAGTGCAGGAGCTGGCTGCAAGCACCAGTGATAATATTTCTTCTTATATCGCACAGATCAGTGCCAGTCAGGAGGAGGCAGCAGCACTGACAGCTCAGATCAACAGTGCAGACAATAGTATTGCACAGCTGATCCAGCAGGCAGAGGCGGAAAAAGCAGCCCAGGAAAGAGCTGAGGCAGAAGCGGCAGCTGCGGAGGAAGCTTCCGGTGAGGAGGATACCACTGAAGAAGATGCTGCAGAAGATACAGCGGGTTATGAGGAAGATACCACAGAGGAAAACTATACAGAGGAAAACAATACAGAGGAAAACCATACAGAGGAGAACGATGAAAGCCAGGACTCCGGAGAGGATACTTCAGATGCAGAGGAGTCTTCAGAAAGCACAGAGGACAGCTCAGATGCTTCAGAGGATCAGTCTTCTTCAGAAAGTACGAATTCCGGACAGGGTAAGTATCTTGGGAATTTCACTCTGACAGCCTATTGTAATTGTGCGCAGTGCTGCGGTACAGCAGGTAACCTGACAGCCAGCGGAACTGTTCCCGCAGCCGGACGTACTGTTGCTATGGCAGGAGTTCCTTTTGGCACTCAGCTTCTGATCAATGGAAATGTGTATACAGTAGAGGATCTGGGAACTCCCTACGGACATGTAGATATCTTCTTTGATAATCATTCAGATGCTTTAAGCTTTGGACTTCAGTCTGCAGAGGTTTACCAGCTGAACTAAGGAGACGGATATCATGAGAATCTGCGGATTTAATAAAACAACTTTGCTGGATTATCCGGGAAAGGTAGCCAGTACCATATTTTTGGGAGGATGTAATTTTCGATGTCCCTTTTGCCAGAACAGTGTACTGGTGTTGCATCCGGAGGAACAGCCGGATTATGCCAGAGAGGATATCCTGGCTTTTCTGAAAAAACGGAAAGGGATTCTGGACGGAGTATGTATTTCGGGAGGAGAGCCTACACTGGCTGCAGACCTGGAAGAATTTTTGAGACAAATCAAAGATCTGGGATATCTGATTAAACTGGACACCAATGGTACCAGACCGGAGGTGGTAAAGCATCTGGCAGAATCAAAGCTCATTGACAAGGTTGCTGTTGATATTAAAGCCGGGCCGGATCATTATTCCAGATTAGCCGGGGTTTCAGCTCCGGCAATGGACAAAGTCAGAGAAACAGTGGATTTTTTGCTTCATGGACAATTAGATTATGAGTTTCGGACCACTGTGGTAAAAGAGCTTCATACTGAGGAGGACTTCCGGGAAATCGGACAGTGGCTCAGGGGTGCAAAGGAATATTATCTCCAGGCATATAAGGACTCTGACGGAGTCCTTAAGCCTGGATTTGAAAGTTATACCCTGGCGGAATTGCAGGCCTTTCAGAAGATTTTAAAAGAGACGATATCCTTAGTGGAAATCCGGGGGATAGACTGAGCGATACCAATATCCACCTTTGGAATGAGGAAGCTGGATCTGACTGCTTTCCCGGAAATAAGAGAAGCCAAATATGCCTGCCATAAAGCTTTCCTGTTGATTGTAGCATCCGGGGACACCTAGGATATATTGTTCCTGGCAGGTAATGCCCAGCAGCAGATGCCCGAAATTATAAAATCCGTATTGTATGAAACGGTTATTCCGGAGGGAGTTATGCTGCGATGGAAAATGCCGCAGGTCGTTTAACTGGATTTTCCAGGCATTGGTAAGCCAGCCGTCTGTAAAGGGTACGAAAGAATCCTGAAGTGAATAGGGAAAGGATACAGTGGATTCCTGAGGAACAGCCCATTGGGAGAAAACCGTCTGTTCTGTGCTTTGCTGGGTCAGAACTACCGGGGACTCAGGTGGTTCTTCGGACTGTTCTTCAGACTGTTCGGCTGTCGCAACGTTCGGTTCGGACTGATGAACAGGTTTTATTTCCCGGAAATCTTCTGGACGGATAGGCAGGTCATCCCATTGGGTGCCTAGAAAGCTTCCGGATTCTGTGAGGAAAAGCATTCCGTTTAACTGATCCAGAGATATTCCGGAAGCGTTCATACTGGCAGAATCTGTTTCAATGAAACCCTCAATAGCATCTGGCCTGGTATTCAGGATTTCCAGAAGGATGCCATTCATCAGGCCATCCTTGCGGACAAAACCGTAAATTTTACACGGCAGGTCTGCCGGGAGTCCCGGGCAATGCAGATGCAGCTCTATTCTACATTGCTGTTCCCGCTCTTCGACTTTGATAAATCCGCAGTTGTTTTCTTTTTTTCCTTTCAGATATTCATATACATATGCAACAAAACGCCGATATCCGGACATGAAAAAACCTCCATGCTCATTGATTCAGTAATGTATATGTAATTCATGAGAAAATATTCGAAAAAAACAAAAAAATAAAAAACTTGAAAAAACTTGTTGACAAAAGAATAAAATACTAATATAATAGTTTTTGCATTAGCGAAGCGTGGCTCAGTTTGGTAGAGCGCTGCGTTCGGGACGCAGAGGTCGTGGGTTCGAATCCCGTCGCTTCGACTGCATAGAAGAAAGCTTGAAGACATTATGTGTTCAGGCTTTTTTTGCACTCGAAATCATTGATAAAACAGGGGTGAGCAGGTGACGGAACAGGAAAAATTTATGAAAGAAGCCATACGTCAGGCAAAAAAGGCAGAGGCATTGGACGAAGTTCCCATTGGCTGTGTGATTGTTTATGAGGGGAAAATCATAGCCAGAGGATATAACAGGAGGAATACGGACAAGAATACTTTGTCTCATGCGGAATTGAATGCAATCCGCAAGGCCAGCAGAAAGCTGGGAGACTGGCGGCTGGAGGGATGCACTATGTATGTGACACTGGAACCATGTCAGATGTGCTCCGGGGCACTTGTCCAGTCCAGAATAGATGAAGTAGTGATCGGCTGTATGAATGCCAAAGCGGGCTGCGCAGGTTCTGTGATGAATCTTTTGCAGGTGGATGGATTTAATCATCAGGTAAAGATTACACAGGGAGTTCTGGAAGAGGAATGTTCTTCTATGTTATCTGAGTTTTTCAGAAAGCTTCGTGAGAAAAAGAAGCAGGAAAAGGCAGCCCTTAAAGCTGCACAGGAGAATTCGGAGAGAGAACCGGAATAATAAAAGTAAAAAACGGACAAGCAAAAACAGAAAAACAAAAACAGAAAAAATCTTGAAGGCAATAAGAGTAATAAAAGTAACAGAATTAATGTTACAGGTAGAAATAAAAAGAGGCGAATAAAAAGAATGAAAAAAGATACAACAAACGACATGA
>OLQK01000384.1_pt1 | contig 49809 bp, 39 predicted proteins | sample 1672501 | NCBI WGS metagenome assembly OLQK01 (sample SAMEA3136693, study PRJEB25190) | human gut metagenome | biome: human gut; feature: human-associated habitat; material: faeces | place: Austria | collected 2013
TTCCAAGGGTTATACCCTAAGAGCAAACCACCCGCTATGCGGGTGGTCATGATTGCGATCGACGGCATCGACGGCCTGGTGGCGGCGACGCTTATCGCCGGCGTGCTGCTCGTGGTTATGGGCTTGCTCAAGCTGGGCACCATCATCCGCTTTGTTCCGTATACCATCACCACGGGCTTCACGGCGGGTATTGCGGTGACCATCGTTATTGGTCAGCTGAAAGATTTCTTCGGGCTCACGTACCCCGCCGGCACGGCGACGGTCGAGACGGCCGACAAGGTTTCGGCGCTCGCGGCGAACTTCGGCACCTTCAATTGGCAGGCACTCCTGGTGGGTGCGGTGTGCCTTGCGGTGCTGTTTTTGTGGCCGCGCCTGGGCGCACTGGGCGCCAAAGTTCCCAGCTCGCTCGTTGCCGTCATCGTGGGCATGGTTATGGTGCCCCTGTTCGGCATGAACGTGAACACCATTGGTGATTTGTATACCATCAACGCCGGCCTACCCGAGCTGCATGTGCCGCAGCTTTCGATCGAATTGCTGCGCGATCAGCTGCCAAACGGCATCACCATCGCTATTTTGGCCGCCATCGAGTCGCTGCTGTCGTGCGTCGTCGCCGACTCCATGATCAGCTCGCACCACCGCTGCAATATGGAGCTCGTGGCCCAGGGCGTAGGCAACATGGGATCGGTGCTGTTCGGCGGCATTCCCGCGACGGGCGCCATCGCACGCACGGCCGCCAATGTGAAGAGCGGCGGACGCACGCCGGTTGCCGGTATGGTGCACGCGCTCGTTCTGCTTGTGGTGCTTGTGTTCCTTATGCCATACGCGGCCCTCATCCCCATGCCGACCATCGCGGCCATTTTGCTGCAGGTCGCTTACAACATGAGTGGTTGGCGCAATTTCGCGCATCTGTGCCACACGGCTTCGAAGGGCGCGATCGCCACGCTTTTGCTCACGTTCATGCTTACCATTGTGTTTGATTTGGTGACGGCCATCGCGGTGGGCATGCTCATTACCGTGGTGCTGTTCATGAAGATGGTTTCCGAGGAAACCGAGGTCAAAGGTTGGCAGTATTACTGCGACGCCGATTCCGAGGTCACGCATTTGCGCGAGCTGCCCAAGAGTGTGCGCGTGTACGAGATTAATGGCCCCATGTTCTTCGGCATGACCGACCGCATTACCGACATTTCGGTAAAGGAGTTCACGAAATACCTGATCATCCGCATGCGCGGCGTGCCGTCGCTCGACTCGTCGGGCATGAATGCGCTCGAGAATCTCTACGATTACTGCGAGGAAAATGGCGTGAAGCTCATCTTCAGCCACGCCAACGAGCAGCCCATGAAAACCATGCGACGCGCTGGCTTCGTCGACCTGGTTGGCGAGGAGCACTTCCGTCCGAACATCGATGACGCCATCGCTCACGCGCGTGAGTTGCTCGAAGCCGAAGAGGCTGGGAAGGGCGTCAAGGGGGCGAAAGTCGAAAAGTCTGCGTAGCGCGAAAGCCGTTAAAGCCGCACGTCGAAAAGGGTGCATCAAACCATAGAAGGGGCCGTTGTGGCCCCTTCTTGCATTGCGGGAGGTGGCTTACAGCGCAAAATACTCGAGTTGCGCGGCGTTATCGACTAAAGCTTGCGTAGCGTTATGGCAATGGTGTTGAGGTATCCCAGCGCGCCAGCCGCGATAGCAGCGCGATCGCCTTGCGCGTAGGGATTGTCGCACGCGAGCCAATCGGCCCATGCGAGGGCATAGAAACCGGCAAGGTACGCACTCCGTGCGATTTTGCTCAAAAGTCTTTGCAGGATTCATCGAAACAGTGTTGCCCGAGTTGCCTCGTGTTTTGCGCAACTAGATGTTGCAAAGTATAGTGCTCTGACCTGGGGTTTCGTGTTTTCATATCCCAATTTATCCCAAGTGCGCTCGTTTTTCGGCGTACGCCACGGCGAAATCCTCGGCTAGCTGCTCGGTGGACGGGCACAGATAATGCTGCCCCGTCACGCCGGGAAGCTTGTGCCCCATGAGCAATTCGAGGGTATCGTATCCGACGCCCCACTCGAACTGCGCGAAGGTGCGCCACGAGTTGCGCAGGTTCGCGAACGGTATTCTGCCGAGCGTTCTCCACATCGCCCCGGCTGCGGCTTTCCCCATCTGGCTCGCGCCCATCATGCAGAGCCATTTGAGGCCGTCGGCGGCGCGTTGATCTCGCACGCGCAAGAGCGCATCGCAGTAAGGCTCCGGGATTATCGCCTCGCGGGCGCTCTGGGCGTTCTTCGTGCGCCCCACAACCTCCCCGTTCATGCTTCCAGCCTGCTTGGTGATTGACGCGACGGCGAAGCGCACGCCGCCTGCCTCTATCTCGCGCACGTCCTCGACGCGCACGGCGAGCGATTCGCCCGTGCGGCACCCACCGAAAGCGGCCAGGATGTAGGCTGCTTCGTACGGCAGCCCCTCGACTCTGCTGAGCATCGCCTCCGCCTGCCTTAGCGTATACACGTTCTTCTGGTGCTCGGAAGATTTACGCGGCATCTCGTACTTGCGTCTGAATGGATTCGCTGGTATCTGGTCGAGGTTGACGGCGAAGTCGAGCGTGCGGCGCATGACGACGAGCGCCCAGTGCGCGTTGCCGTAGGCCATGCCGTCGAGCCATCCCTGCACTTCGAGCGGCTTGATTTGGTCTATCGGGACATCCGCCCATCGGCGCGCGCAGACGCTATCCCAAGCGCGCTTGTAGCTATTCGGCGTGCTGCTCTCGCTGCCCTCGTACTTGCGTTCGAGCCACGGCAGGTAGCGGGCCTCGTAGAGCTGGCCCACGGTAGGCATCGCACGCTCGTCGCACCTGGTCGCTTGGATTTTCGCCAGCTCGTTGCAGGCCTCGCGGTACGTGCCGTGCAGGTCCTGCTCCTGCGCCTGCGGCCCTGCGGCGTGTTCTCCACCCAGCGGAGCACGTACTTCTTGCCGCGCGCGGCCTCCGTGACGGAACCCCAGGCGCGCCGCCTCGCTTTTCGTGGCATAATGTAACCGCCTTCCGTTATTCGGTTGGTACATTGCGAGCCTCGCGCCAGGGACTGCACTCCCGTATGGCGCGGGGCTTATTTTGCTTGTCTAGCTTTTCAGCTTCTTTACTGCCTTTTCGAAATCGTTCTCGTACGTCGCATCCTGCAATTTCCGGTATTCATCGAATCGCTCGTGCGCGATTTTGTCGGCCGTCTTCTTGTTGCGGTCGCCCAGCCCTTTCAGCACTTCGCGTCCATTGAATGTCAGGAACCCGTCGAGCAGCGCGACGCATTCCTCCATGCTCGTGAGCTGTTGGCGCTCGGCGCGCATCTCCGCGGTGTCGAGGAACATCGTGACGAGCCGGTTGAGGTCGCTAATCTCCTTCTCGGTTAGATAGTTCTTCGCTACGGTCACGTCGCTGGAATGGATCGGGCCGTCGGGCGAGCCTTTCCATGACGTCAACCCCATGTGGGGAAGCGCCGGGTCTGACCTCCGCTGCACGATGCCTGCAGCCGTGTCGCCGGTTACTGCATAATGTAGCTTGTTCTGAACCGTCGCATAGAACCTCCGCGCTATGTCACTGTTGCGGTCGTAGTCGAACGTGCATTCCTGGAAGATGTCCGTAATCTTCTGGTACACGCGTCGCTCGCTCGCGCGGATATCTCGGATGCGAACGAGCAGCTCGTCGAAGTAGTCCTTGCCGAACGGCGCGCCGTTCTTCAGCATGTCGTCATTAAGCACGAAGCCCTTGACGATGTACTCTTTCAGCGTCGACGTGGCCCATTGTCGGAAGCGGGTGGCTTGCATCGAGTTCACTCGGTACCCGACGGCTATGATCGCGTCTAGGTTATAGAACAAAACCCTGTAATTTTTGCCGTCCGCGGCAGTTGTTGCAATTTCTGCAACAACTGAATTCTCGTCAAGCTCCCCGCTTTCGAAGATATTCTTTAGATGGCGGGAGATCGTCGACTTGTCTTTTCCGAAAAGCTCGGCTATCTCTTTTTGCGGCATCCAGAATGTCTCGTTCATGTAGCTGACTCGTACGGGCACGTTGGCCCCTTGCGACTGGTACAGGATGATTTCAGCTTCGTTGTGTTCGGCCATGGCTCTCCTTTCAAAGCAATCGATTTCCAGCACCATTTTGCCGCCGCCGGCAAAATGGTGCGCCCCTAAAACTCCCAATCGAATGGCAGCACGTAGTAGACGACGCGGCCTATCACCGTGAAGTCACGCGCCTTATTCCAATTCGCCCGAGGCTTGGAACCAGACGACAGAGCCGACGAACTCCACCGTGTGGTCGTCTCCCGCGATCACGATGTCCTCGTAGCCAGCCTCCCACGAGTCGGGGGAGAGCACGAGCACCGAAGAGCCCTTGTAGAGCCTGCGCATCACGTAGTCGGCGCCGTCGATGCTCACGACCGCTATGGAGCCGTTCGTCGGCCGCTGCATCGGGTCGATGAGGATGTATGAGCCTTCCGGGTAAATCTTCGACATGCATTGGCCCTCGACCTGGAGGAAGTAGCCGTCGCGGTGGCGCTCCCACACCTCGTACGGCAGCGAGATGCGCTCGTCGAACACCTGCGGCTCCTGCGCGTCGCCGGCGTGCACCTTGTCCAGGAGAGGGAGGTATGCCTTGCGCGGCTCGGTCGGCGTGATTGCGCCGGGAACGCGCTTAATGTTGCTGTCATCGACCAATTCCGACATCGAAACGCCGAGAACTTCTGACAGCTTCTCAACAGCTCCCATTCGCGGCTGCGACCAACCCGTTTCCCACTGCGTCACCGTTGCTCTTGTAACGCCAACAAGATCGGCTAGTTTTGCTTGCGTTAAGTCCGCATCGGTGCGGAACTTCCTGATGTTTTCCGCCAAACCCATGTGCCTACTCCTTAGTGGTTAATTTATTTTAACATTCTAGTAAGTTTTTATTAACACAACAATGTTGGTTTGATTAACATGAAAGCCGTCGAAAGGAGGCAAACGAAAGATGTTGAGAACGCTCAAGGAAATACGTGAAGAACGTGGCGTGAAGCAACCAGATGTTGCTTGGAATGGCGCTTCGCACACGATAAAGTTTCAGTAGGGAAGTCGATGGACGGCATTTTGAACGGTATTTTTTGGGAGGCCGTGAATGAAATTCGGAGAAACGCTTATTGATTTGCGCAAACGCAATGGGCTCACGCAGGAGGAGCTTGCGGCGAAATTGTACGTGACTCGTCAGGCGGTGTCTCGGTGGGAGCGGGGCGAAGTAACGCCTGGCATTGATATGCTGAAGCTTATCGCGAATGTGCTGAACGCGCCCGTTGCACACCTCCTTGATTGGCCTGAGCATTACTGCGAAAGCTGCGGAATGATGCTTGCGCCCGAAGAATACGGCACTGATGCCCATGGCTCTGCCGACTCGCATTATTGCAAATGGTGCTATCAGCAGGGCGAATATACCTATGAAACAACAATGGACGCCATGATTGAAGACTGCGCACCGCGCTTGGCGGAAAGCACGGGAATGACGCGCGACGAGGCCGTGTCTCTTATGGGCGCGGTGCTGCCGCATCTGAAACGTTGGAGAGCGGTGCATTCGAACGAGATGCGCTATGGCGTCGAGGCTCGCGAGCGCTACGGTGATGCGGCGGTCGATGCATCAAACGAAAGACTGCTCGACATTAGCGAAGAGGAGTGGAATACGAAAGAAAAGCTTGAAGTCGCGATTATCGAGCAGTTGAAGAAGGCGATGTTGACGGGCGATGCGTTGAGCCCTGAAACGGCGAAATTGGCGCGCTTGCATGCCGACTGGATTCGCATGCAATGGGCGGAGGGCGCTTACTCGCCGCAAACGCACGTCTGTCTTGCTCGAGGATATTTGGCTGATGATCGTTTTGTCGAGTACTACGACTCCCGTGCGGGGAAAGGTGCGACGGAATTCCTCGTAGAGGCGATAGAGGCCGCGCTCGGCTAAGCCGGCGTTAGCCTCGGGCGCGGCCAACGCAATGCTGGCTCGAGGCGGCGTCGGTCCTTCGGCTATGCGCTCCGAAATTTTTGTCGGACCACTTCGCGGATACGCATGCAGAAGGCCAGCAAGGCTCGATCGGAGATGGCATTTTTGTTCCTGTTTTATTCCGATTTGGAAACAATCGCTGCTAAACCTACTAATTAGTATTGAGACGGTGTATCATTTGCAGCATAAGCCACGGGCGAAGGGCCCACGGCTGGAAATCCAAAAAGGGGGATTCGAAATGTCCAAATACGCTGGAACCCAAACTGAGAAAAACCTGCAGGCCGCGTTCGCTGGCGAGTCGCAGGCGACCAATAAATACACGTATTTCGCGTCGGTTGCGAAGAAGGAAGGCTACGAGCAGATCGCCGAAATCTTCCGCAAGACTTCGGCAAACGAGCAGTACCACGCCAAAATGTGGTTCCGCGAGCTCGAAGGCATCGGCACCACGGCGGAAAACCTTGCCGCTGCAGCCGATGGCGAGAACTTCGAGTGGACCGACATGTACGATGAGTTCGCCAAGACGGCTGAAGAAGAGGGCTTTTCCGAGCTCGCCGAAAAGTTCCGTCAGGTTGGCGCCATTGAGAAGCATCATGAGGAGCGTTACCGCGCACTGCTGCACAACGTCGAAACTGCCGCTGTGTTTGAGAAGAGCGAGGTCAAGGTATGGGAGTGCCGTAATTGCGGCCACATCGTCGTAGGCACGAAGGCTCCGGACGTATGCCCCGTTTGCAACCACCCGCAGGCATACTTCGAGATTTCGGCTGAAAACTTCTAAGTCGAAATCGATCTCGAAAGCAAATATCGAACATCGCAAGAAAGCCGCCCAAGGGCGGCTTTCTTGATGGAATTTGGCTATCGAGGCGCATTCGCATGGTCCGAAAAGGGGGCTTATGGCAAGTCCACTTTAGTGCGTTAGCATAGCTCGGGGCCCATCTTCCATGAAAGAGGCCTTAGTGCCGACCTCGTCTTGCACGTCGGAATGTGCGCCATAAAACCTAGTCTTCGGGCCACACGAATTCGGCGGCGCCCGCCTCGCCTCCATCGATAAGAAGGTTTTGGCCGGTCATGAAGCGGTTCGTCACGCCAACGAAATAGACCCACTCGGCGATTTCGTCGGGTTCGGCCCAACGGCGCAGCGGCGTAAGCTGCATGATGCGCTCCCACATGGCGGCATCGTCCATCACGGGGCGATTGAGCTCGGTAAGCACACCGCCTGGGTCGACGCTGTTGCAAATTCCCTGCGGCGCCAGGCGGTTCGCGACGTTTTTCGTGTACGAAAGAATGCCGCCCTTGCTCGCCGCATACTCGGGAAATTCGGAACCCGTGTGTCCGCTCGCCGAGCCGACATTGACAACCGAACGAATCCACGGCGCGGGCCTCGCGGCGGGGAAGTCGCCCACGAACGCATATGCCTCGGTGATATTGATGGTGCCCTGCAGGTTAACGGCGATGTCGTCTGCGCCCTGGACGCCAGCATTGTTCACGATGACGTCGGGCTCGAGGCCGGCGGGAAACGCCGCGCGGTCGCGCACGTCGACGACGAAATGCTCGTATTCTGCGTGAGCAATCGATGCCGACGCGATATCGAAGCCGTATACATGCCATCCGCGCTGCAAAAACAGCTCGGCGCATGCGCGGCCAATGCCCGCCGAAGTGCCCGTTATGAGTGCCTTCATTATTGGTTGGACTTCTGTGCAGCGATGCGGTTGATGTATGCTGCGCCCACGTTCTCGCGCTCCCAGCCACGCACGACTTTGTAGCCCACGGGGCTCAGCAGAATCTCGCACAGCAGCTCAGCCACAGCGCCCGTGAACGAGCAGGTGAGCACCTGAATCCACGTCCAGCCGAAGAAGACGTGCGACACGACAATGGCGAAAATCAGGTTGTCGACAAACTGCGCGATACCCGTGGAAATGTAGGAACGTTTCGCGAACGCGCCGAAAGTGTTCGACGTGGAAAGGCGGCCGATGGCCACGTTGAGCAGGGAATTCACGGTCGATGAGCACAGCATCGCAAGCGAGCTGCCTAACACGACGTACCACGTGCCGCCGATGGTGGCGTTCAAGGCGTCGTTGACTTCGATCATGCCGGTGTCGTAGTACGCGCCCCACATACCGGGGGTGAGGCTCATGAGCCAGAAGAACAGGCACACCGCCAGGTTCACGCCCAACGCGAGAATCGAGATTTTGATGGATGCCTTTGCGCCGAAGCGTTTGCAAATCATGTCCATGCAAAGGAAGGAAACCCAGCTCACGGCAAAGCCGCAGTCGAGCGCGAGCCATGGCGTGCTCAAAAGTTCCTTATTTGCCATGAGGTTCATGAGGATGACGCTCACGATGAAAATCGTGACGGTGGGAGCGGGAATGCTCCGCAGCAAGACCTTGTAGTCTTCGAAAAATTTGCGCATTGCGACTTTCTCCTTTGGTTTTAGGTTTTACAAGCAGGATTTCGGACCCGAACTGCTTGAGTGGCGCTTCTTGCTTTTGCGCACCGTCTGCCATAATAACGCTCTGGTTCTGTTTTTCCAAGGCAATGCGCGCGCTTTGCATGAGGAATGCGCGCTCGTCATATAGAATTCAACGGTTGCATAAATACACATGAATGCGGAAGGTTTAGCGCCCATGCTTATCGAAGCTTTAAAAGCACTGCTCATTGGTCTGGTCGAGGGTATTACCGAATGGTTGCCTATTTCCTCGACGGGCCACATGATTCTTGTTGACGAGTTCGTGAAACTGCAAGTTTCTGATTCGTTCCTTGCGCTGTTCCTGGTGGTCATTCAAATTGGCGCCATCATGGCCGTCATCATTCTGTATTTCCATAAGCTCAACCCCTTCTCGCCGAGCAAAACGGCAGACGAGCGTCGCAGCACGTGGCGCCTTTGGGGCATGGTCGTCATTGGATGCCTGCCTGCTGCCGTGTTCGGTTTTGCGCTCGACGATTTCATGAACGAGCATTTCTATAACAAGGTCACTGTCGCGGCCATGCTCATTTTGTACGGCATCGTGTTCATCGTGCTCGAGCGACGCAATCGTCGCCGTTTCAAGGAAGCTCTCGCAGAAGTGGAAGCACCGCGCGGCCGTCATGCGCGCGTGAGCGAGGCCGATGCCGAAGCTGCAGCCGAGGCATCGCTGTTCAAAGTAACGAACGTCGATGACATCGATTGGAAAACTGCGTTGAAGATCGGCTTTTTCCAGTGTCTGGCCATGGTTCCTGGCACGTCGCGCTCGGGCGCGACCATCATCGGCGGCATGCTCACGGGCTGCTCACGCACGGCTGCGACCGAGTTCACGTTCTTCCTGGCCATTCCCGTGATGCTCGGCTGGGGCGTGGTGAAAGTGGCGAAGTTCGTGTTGGCGGGCGTCGCCATGACCCAGACCGAAATCGTCGTGCTCGTGGTGGGCATCGTGACCGCTTTCGTGATGTCGGTCATTTCTATTAAGTTCCTCATGGGCTATATCAAGAAGAACGACTTCACGGCATTCGGCATTTACCGCATCATCGTGGGTGCGTTGGTTTTGGGCTACTTCGCGTTCGAGACCATGGGAATGTTGCCGTAGAAAACTCGCGGGAAACGGACCTGTCCGCCCCATGCCCCAGTGCATGGTTTCATGCTCAAACAGTCCTGAGCTCGCGCAAACAGCACATGAGGTGCTGTTTGGCTCGTGCGGAACTGCGCGGAAAACCACGCACCGAGGCATGGGGCTTCGTTTATATTTGCTTGCGTCGAAGGTGGATAAATGACTGGCATCGATATCGATTCCTTGAACCCCGCACAGCGCGAGGCCGTGCTGTGTACCGAGGGCCCGCTGCTCGTACTTGCGGGCGCTGGTTCGGGCAAAACGCGCGTGCTCACGTATCGCATCGCGCATATGCTCGCCGACAATGGCGTGCAGCCCTGGGAGATTCTGGCTATCACGTTCACCAACAAGGCGGCCGCCGAGATGCGCGAGCGTTTGAGCAGGCTCGTGGGCCCGGGCGCGCGTGGCATGTGGGTGTCTACCTTCCATAGCATGTGCGTGCGCATTCTGCGCGTCGATTGCGAGAAGCTCGGTTTCGACAAGGGCTTCACCATCTACGACGATGACGATTCGAAGCGCCTCGTGAAAGATATCTACAGCGAGCTCGATTTGGATCCGAAGCGCTGGCCTATCAATAACATTCGCAATCGCATTTCTTCTGCGAAAAACGAACTTATGACTCCGGGCGAATTCGCGAAAAGCGCCACGGGCGACCCCGGCGCGAAGGTCGCGGCACGCGTGTATGAGAAGCTGCAACAGCGCTTGAAGGCGGCCAACGCATTCGATTTCGACGATTTGTTGCTCTACACGCATTTGCTGCTCAAGAACCATGCCGACGTGCTCGAGGCGTACCAGAATCGCTTCCGCTATCTGCTCGTGGACGAGTATCAGGACACAAACAAAGCTCAGTATGAAATTACGAAGCTGCTCGCCGCGAAAAACCAGAACATCATGGTTGTAGGCGACGACGACCAGTCCATTTATAGCTGGCGTGGCGCCGACATTCGCAATATTCTGGAGTTCGAGAGCGACTACCCGAATTGCAAAACGGTGAAGCTCGAGGAAAACTACCGCTCAACGGGCAACATTCTGAACGCGGCAAATGCCGTGGTGCGCCATAACCAGCATCGCAAAGACAAAACGCTGCGCACTTCCCAGCCCGATGGCGACAAGATTTACGTGTACGTGGCATCGGATGAGCGCGACGAGGGCCGTTGGATTGCTGGCGAAATCGACAAGCGTCGATCCGAAGGCTTCTCGTATGACGAGATGGCTGTGTTCTACCGCACGAACGCTCAGTCGCGTTCGCTCGAAGATATGATGCTGCGCGCTGGCGTACCCTACAAGATTGTCGGCGGCACGCGATTCTTCGATCGCGCTGAAATTCGCGACGTTATGGCATACCTTACGTTGCTCGTGAATCCTAACGACGATATTGCGGCCAAGCGCGTCATCAACACGCCTCGCCGAGGCATCGGCAAAACCACTATTGATTATATCGACCAGGCCGCAGCAATGACGAACATGCCGTTTATGCTGGCGGCTGAGTTGTGCGTCGCCGACGAGAACCTGCAGATGCGCGCACGCACGGCGCTCGGTGGCTTCGTCTCGCTTGTCGAGGAGTGCCGCAGCTATGGCGGAGATTTGCGCAAGGTGATTGAGGCGGTTATCCAAAAATCGGGACTCATTGCCGCACTCGAAAACGAGAATACCGATGAGGCGCGCGGTCGCGTCGAGAACATCAAGGAATTCTTGTCGGTTGTCGAGGAATATGTGCAGTCGCACCAGAATTCCGAGGAAGAAGAGCCAAAGCTGCCTGAAGGCGAGAACCTCGCAGGCGTGCGCCAGCTTTCGCCCGATTCGCTGGCCGACTTTATCGAGTGGGTTCGCCTGCGCACCGATTTGGATTCCATGGCCGAAGACGATTCTGCCGTCACGCTTATGACGGTGCACGCGTCGAAAGGCTTGGAGTTCGACGTGGTGTTCGTTGCGGGCATGGAAGAAACGCTGTTCCCGCACTCGAATTCCTCGCAAGACGAATTGGGCTTGGAGGAAGAGCGCCGTCTTGCCTATGTTGCTATTACGCGTGCGCGCAAGAAGCTGTATCTGACGTGCGCCCAGTCGCGTACGATTTTCGGCGATACGGTTGCGAATCCGATTTCTCGCTTCATTGGAGAGATTCCGGGCGAGCTTCGCCAGACCATCGGTCTTGGCTCCATGGGCTTCTCGGGCACGGGTTGGGAAAAGCGCGGCAGCCGTCGCGGCATTTCGGGCTCGGGCGTGGAAGCGGGCGGCGGTCGCGTGTTCGGCCAGTCGAGCGCGAACGTGTCGGCGCGTCGCAATTCTTCAACGGGCGGGCGCACGTTCGGGACCGGCAAGCCTGGCGGTGGACAGTCGTTTTCTGACTTTACGGCAAGTCATGGCGGCGCCGCTCGCAAAAGCTCTGGCGCGCCGCATTCGACGCGCGCGGCAGGGTCGCTCGGCGCGAGCCGAGCGCGCGGCGGCAAGGTTCCCACATATATGCCCGAAGGCGGTTGGGGCGGATCTGCCGCAGCCAGGGCGGCATCGGCCGGCAAGAAAGAGGCGGCGCACAATACATTCGCGGCCGGCGATACTGTCGACCATAAAACGTTCGGCCGCGGCAAGGTGCTCAAGGTCGACGGTGACTCGCTCGTGATCAAATTCGCGCGCACGGGCCAGACGAAGACCTTGTTGAAAGACTACGCGCCCATCGTAAAAATCAACTAACAATAGATGGAAAGAGGAGCTTGCGGCTCCTCTTTCCATATGTCCTTCGATGAGCGATGGGAAAAAGAAAAGGGGCCTCGCAGGGTCCCTTTTCTTCAAAAATGCTGCAATCTCTTGCAAAAATCGAGCTATACAATGTAAAGAAGCGATTTCTTTACGCAGTTGCAAGCTTTTTGCCGACCATGCGGCCGAAGGTTGCGCAGCGGCCTGCGTTCAGGCCTGCGGCCTGATTGGGGTAGGTGCCAGCATAGAAGCAGCCTTGGTCGTTGCCGACAACATAGACGCCTTCGATGGGCTCTCCGTTTTCGCCGATGGGCTGCAGCTCGTCGTTAACCTGAATGCCGTCGAGCGTGCACAGCGTGAGACCGCACGATTTCACGGTTGCATAGAACGGGGCCGTGCGCAGCTCGGACAGACGGAACGCGTCTTTGCCGAAGTCGGGGTCTTCTTGGGCATCGAAAAGCTCGTTCTGGCGTTCGCATGTGGCAAGGAAGTTCTTCTTCACGTCGCCTTCGAAGCCGAGCTTGTCGGCAAGTTCTTCAAGGGTGTCGGCTTTCACAATGTAGCCGGCATCGACGTACGATTCCATTTCGGGCTCAATCCACTCGTCCATCATTCCGGGGAACGCGTCATGGTCGGCGCCTTCGCGGTAGGTGATGGTGGAGCAACCGACGGTATGGAAGCGATCGACATCACCCTTCCAATTTGCATCCCAAACCTGGTGCCAATTGCGCTGGCCTTCGGGGTATTTGGTCATGGCGTTCAGCACGAAATCGTACGGAGTCGATTCGTTATGGAAGCGCAGGCCGTTGTTGTCGACGCGCAGGAACGGTTGGGAGCTGAAGAAGTAGTAGCCGTAATCATCGCCGGAAATCGAGTAGGGGTCGCCAACTTGCTGATCCTTGGTAAGCAGGCAGCGGTTGAACGTGAGCGAGGTGTGCACCGCGTCCATCTTCGCGCCGGCCCACAGAAGCGATTTGATGCCGTCGCCCGTGCAGTTCGGGAATGCGTCGAGGGTGCCCAGGCACGAATAGCGCTCAGGTTGAAGCGCCTTGTACATGTCTTCGTTGTAGGCGTAGCCGCCCGTTGCGACGATGACGCCCTTACTTGCGTTGATGCGAATGTACTTGCCATCGGAATTCTTGGCGTAGACGCCTGCGACCTTGCCGTTTTCGACGATCAGGTTCTGCATGGGCGTGTTGAAGAGCACTTCGCAGCCCGAGAACGAGGCGATGTAGGTGTTGATGATTTCAGCGACGTCGCCCTCGCGACTCGGATATTCGCCGTTGGTGCCGTGGCCGGTCGGCCACTCCGGATAGCGGGTTCCCTCGGGCATGTTCCACTCGAGCTGAACCTCCATGCCGTTTTCGTTCATGAGGTCGGTATACCAGTCGATGGCTTCGCCGGAATTGTCAGCCCATTTGCGAATAAGTTTGCTGTTCACCTGGCCGAGTGCGTAGTGGTCGAAGTCGTTGACGATGTCCATCTTATTGATCTTGGTGCCCTGCGCGGCCTGGAGCTTCGTGTCGATTGCGCCAAGCGCAGAGCTGCGCACGCTCGAACCCGATGCGGCCTTTTCGATGAGCAGCGTTTTCGCGCCATTTTCTGCGGCGCTTGCGGCGGCAAAGTATCCCGACGTGCCGGCGCCGACGACGACGACTTCGAAGTCGAGCGTCTCAACACAGTCGCTATCGGCGATTTGGGGTGCCTCGCCAAGCCAATCGTTGGCTTTGTCACCATCGGTGGCGGCAGCTTCTTTGGAACCGCTCTGCTTAGGCGAGCCGCAGCCCGTCATGCTTGCGACGGCGGCGAGGCCCATGGTTGCCGCTGCGCCCGTCAGAAACGAGCGACGATTCATTTCTGCAGTCATTGTTTTCCCTTCCCGTGTGCGCCTGGGGGCGCTAGCTTTCCGCCAAGGGCCAGAGCGGATATGAGGGAGGGGTCCGTTCTGGACTCTGGCATGTTGTGCCTGTGCGGTCGTGCCGCATTCCAGGCAGTTGCAGCATGCTCGGCAATGCGGGGGAAAACATCGCCCAAATGCAGTGTTTGGCGCAAAATCAAGCTGTTTTCACCTAGAATAGGTGAGGTTTTGAACTGGGATTTTCGTCACCATCGGTGAGGTTTGCATGCGGTGATGCTAACAAACTCACCGTTATTAATAGGGGCTTCTTGCGCTTTGGGAACGTGAAGGGCTGGCGGATTTTTCGCTATTCGCAATGGAGGGTTGCGTTTTGGCTATGAACGACTTTGTGTCGAAGGTCGAGGATTCAGTTCGACCGAGACATTTGGGCCTTGGCTTCGTATGGGCTTGGATTTACTGTGCGTTTTCGACCTCGGCGTTGTTTGCGGGTCGTGCGGGCTCGTCCATCAATGCTGATTCTTCGTGGTTCGCTTCGGCCGTTGCCGTTGTCGGATGCTTTTTCGTATTCGCGCTCGCGTGGCGTCGTGTTGATATGTTGCGCATGAGGCCGGCCGCGTTTGTGGGCACCGTGCTTATGGCCGCTGGAACCTTCTTCTTGGGAACGTCCGGCTTGCCTGCATGGGTGGGCACGCTATGTGGTGTGGCGAGCGGCATTGGCAGCGGTCTGCTCGTTTTGTTTTGGGGCGATGTATATTCCCGCCTCGAAACCGAGCGTGTTGAGATTGCGGTTCCCGCGGCATCGGGAGTGATGCTCGCGTGCTCGTTTGTATTCCCCTATATTCAGGGCCTGCCGGGTGTGTGCGGCGTTTCGTCGCTGCCTATTCTTTCAATGGTTTGCCTTTATTTAACGTGGAACGATATTGATGCGGGTCGATTTGTCGAACGTCCTTCGGAAGGGGACCCATTGCGGGCAGAGGTGCGTGTGGGTTTATGCATGAGCGCCGCGCGTGGTTCGGATGCTTCCCGGAGGTATGGGCACGGAATGCGTTTTTCGGGGATGTGCGCTCGTCGAGACGAAAACCCGCAAGCGCCTCAGGGGAAAGCGCTGGCGTTTCTTGTGAGGATATCCGTGGTGCTTTTTGCCGCGTACATGGCGATTGGTGTGGCGTCTGCCACCGGCGGTGCGACCGACGCATTCCAGGCTGCCTATGGTTTTGACGCTGCGACTATGCTCGGATCGGTGTGCGGTGTGTGTTTGGCGTTTTGGTTCATCTTCTTCTCGCCACGAGTGAATGTGCCCGCGCTTTTGCGTTGGGTGGCGCCGCTTATCATGATCGGTTTGGCCGCCATTCCTTTTAGCGGAATGGCTCCAGAATTCGTCGCGAGCGCAACGATGTCGGTGGCCGATACCGTGTTGCAGATCATTGCGTTTCTAAGCTTGGTGAACCTTGCGCGAGCCGGCGTATTTTCACCTGCGTTCGCCATTGGCGTGGGGCAGGGCATGATTCAGCTCGGTGTTTTGGTGGGCAATTTGGCTGGGAAGTGGTCAGCGCTCTCTACAACGTCAAGCGGTTATGGTTTATGGGAGACCTCGCTTGTCGTGATATGCGTCTTTTCGGTTGCCATGGCGCTTGCGCCCTCTGATCGAAACATGGGCGGAATTGGTCTTCGCTATGCGGGCGGCCTCGATGATGCAGATTCCATGGGCGCCGGCGAGTTACCCGTTTCGCAGGGTGGTTCAGCAGCGTTCGAGAGGGCACTTCATGCTTTTGAGGTCGAGGGCAATGGACTGTTGACGCAGGAAGAGAATCTCGATGGAATGGTTGCGCGCATAGCCGCCGAAGGTGGGCTTTCGGCGCGCGAGACAGAAGTGCTCGGCTATTTGGCTCGAGGCCGTTCGCAGCCGTATATTCGCGATGCGCTGGTGCTTTCGAAAAACACGGTGGCAAGCCACGTGAAGCATATCTATCAGAAACTCAATGTGCATAGTCGGCAAGAGCTGCTCGATTTGTTTGCGAATTAGGTTGCCGATTTTGCGCCTTGCCGCGGTTGGCGATGAGCGGTCTCGACGTTTCCGATTAGACGCTTCGTTGTTGCCTGTTCGGGTGCTACGCGGCAAGCGTCGAGCGCATGCGGCAAGCTGTCTTATTGCGCTCGAGACGACGCCGGAAGAACTTCGGGATCGAATGGGGAAAGCATTTTGTCTCGACTGTGGAAGGGGTTTGCGTTGACCGTAGCAGGCGACCGAAGCTGGTTGGGAAGCCTTTGGAGCCGAACTCAATAACAAGGGCCATTGTGGCCCTTTCTTTATGCTAAAAAAATGAGCTACGAAATGAGGTTTGCTCCAGAAATGGAGCTATACACAGTAAAATAATTATAAACAGTACGCCGCTATCAGGTATTTTTAGAAGACCGACATAACAAAAAGCAACCCTTAATTGAATGCGCCAAAGCGCATATTCGAGCTTCGATGCCTCCTCTATCTATCGGATTCGTATCTCTTTTCGCCACCCTTCATCTTGTTGGATGCTTTCGTCGCTGGCGCGTTCGCCGTGCGTTGCCGAGCGCGTGCTCTTTTGCAGTGAGAATGCATGAAGGGGCGAGTGCGTCAGAAAAGGCGAGCATTTGCGCATGGGAAGCGTGGGAAAATCCCATGAAAACTAACGCATAGCTCATGTATTCGGGCAAGAGACCTCACGCATTCGGGCAAAAAACGGGCAAGGTTTTTGTCTTAGCATTGCCTTCATGTCCATCTGTCTCTCGCATATCACAGCCCTTTCCGTTTGGCGTGCCGCCCGCGCCTCCCTTTTGCCTGTGCCAAATATTTCGCATGCGGCAGTTCCGGAAAAAGTTGCGGCACGTGAAGTGAGAGCCTTGCGCGATTCATCATTGTCGACGGTTGTTGCGCTCGATCGGCCGCATCTTATTGTTGCTTCACAGAACGGCAAGACGAGTCGACTTTCCGTTGCGTGCCACTGCTCTTTTTCATCAAAAGTGCCACCTCGACTTTTTGGTATCACTCCCGACGTTTGCGTCGTCTCCATCGAGGATGCTTTTGCGCAGGTTTCCTTGCGCGCGTCGGTCGAGAGCTTGATGCTGCTCGCGTTCGAGCTGTGCGGCACATACTCGCTGCTTTCCGATGGGAGTTTTGTTGCCGCTCGGCCACTGACGAGTGTGAGGCGATTGGCGAGCCGGGTCGAGGCGTTGGCTCCGTTTCCTGGTTCCGTCAAGGCGGCAACGGCGCTTCGCTACGCGTTCGACGGTGCGGCGTCTCCCGCGGAAGCGAAGCTTGCGATGCTGCTGTGCTTAAGGCAAACGCTCGGCGGCTATGGGTTCCCCGCGCCGTGCATGAATTGGCGCGTGGACGTGACGGGTGATGCGCGCAAACTCACTCCGCGTAAATATTTCGTACTCGATTTATTCTGGGCCGACGCGATGCTCGATGTGGAATACGACAGCAATGCATTTCATCGTTCTCCTGGCGCCCTTGCGAGCAACGCCGAACGTCGAAATACGTTGCAGGCGATGGGCTACACGGTGATTACGGTGACGAGCGACCAGATGGCGTCTCCCGATTTGTTCGACGACGCTGCACGCGCCATAGCGAAAGCGCTCCATATACGGGTGCGCCACTCGTGCGAACGTTGGCCGCGAAAACGCTACGATCTTCGACGCCGCATTGAAGATCCCGAAAACCTGTTGCTTCAGGTGCTCTCGAATAATTCTGCGCCAAAAGCCGCGAGGACATCGCGTTTGAAAGCATCGCGTTTAAATGGGGCCGGTTCCATGAAGCCTGATTCCGGCCTGACGGAATAGGACTCCGAGCCTCTTTGCTTCGTTGCCGAAAAAACGGTTTCTCTTAAGGGCCTCTCGGGCAATTTGTCGCGCTGCCATCGGTCGCGCGGCATGGAGGTTTCTGTCTTTTAGCTGTTGCATCTGGGACTGAAATCGAATGCTTTCAGGTGCAATGCGGGCTCTGTCGGGCAGGGATACCGACATTTCAGATGAGGGGGCGGGTGCGTTTTCGTAAAGGAGAATGGCATCCTACTCCGTTCGGGCAAGGCGGCGGATTAGCTAGATGGGGCGACATGGCGCCTCGGATTTCTTTTGGAGGGTTGCGGTCCCGGGCGTTCTGGCAACTTGCTGTTCTCGAAAACCTATGGTTTAGCCCTTGACTTCATATAGCTGGTTTCCCTTCCAAGAGTTCCTTCTTGAAGCCTTCCCTGTGATGACGTCTTCTCGGCTTTCTTCCTGGCAGAATAACGCGTGGAAGGGTCATGAAATTGCCTTCGAATGGGGTTTCGGGGCTCTAAGCGGCATTTTGCAACCAAAGGCGTGATTTGTTGGTTGTGGCAACGGTTTCTGAACTGGGGTTTTGCGTATCTCGACTCGATTTCTCGGGGATGGTTCGTTACGTTTCGCGGGTGTGGCAGGATATGTGCCCCTTGGGACGCGTATCCTGCCAGGAGAAGGAGAATTACGCGATTTCACGACCCTTGGGCGCATTATTCTGCCACGAGCGATATGGGCAAGCTTCAAGGGTCGCTAATCGGGCGCTTTTGGATGGTCGTTTGCTCCTTTTTCGAAGAGGAACCGGGAACGACGCTACCGAAGGCATCCGCCGCTCCGAGCAACTGGTAAGAAACCGTTGGGCGCGGGTTTTGGCGGGGCGCCTTTTGAAGCTGTGCGTTACAATGGGACGCGTTTGCGTTTCAGGCATAAGAGGGGATGCTGTGGGAGCTTTCGTTTCAGCCGTTTCAAATATTTCGAGCAATTCGAATACTTCAAATATGACCGTCGATGTCGTTATCGTGGGTGCCGGTCCCGCGGGTATTTTCACGGCGTTGTCGCTTCTGAAAGATGCTCCTTCCACGACCATCGCGCTCGTGGAGAAGGGCCTTCCCATCGAGCGGCGTAATTGTCCTAAGGCGAAAGTGGGCCATTGCGTCGGATGCGAGCCATGTCGCATTACGACGGGCTTTTCGGGCGCGGGCGCGTTTTCCGATGGAAAGCTGTCGCTCTCGCACGAGGTCGGCGGCGACCTGCCGGAGCTTATTGGGGAAGACGTGGCGCAGGCGGCTATCAAGCGGGTCGACGACGCGTATTTGTCTTTTGGCGCCGACGAACATGTCGAGGGCATCGACAATCCTGGTGAGGTCAAAGTCATTCGTCGCCGTGCGATTCAGGCGGGTTTGAAGCTCGTCGATTGTCCCATTCGCCACCTTGGAACCGAAAAGGCGCAAGAGATTTACGGTCGCATCGAAGACCACCTATGTGATGCCGGCGTGAAGCTGTTGTTCGAAACGGAATGCACCGATGTGATTATCGAAGGCGACGCCGCGACCGACTCGGCCGCATGCAAAGGCGTTCGCGTGCGCACGCGAACGGGCGAGGAGTTCTCAATTATCGCCGAGAAAACCGTTGTGGCGACGGGCCGCCGCGGTGCCGATTGGCTCGAGCGCCTTTGCGACGAGCACGACATCGAGCACGCGCCCGGCCCGGTCGATATTGGCGTGCGCATCGAGATGCGCAACGAAATCATGGAGCGCGTGAACAATGTGCTCTACGAAAGCAAGCTCATCGGATACCCGAATCCGTTCCGCAACAAGGTGCGCACCTTCTGCCAGAATCCTGGCGGCTTCGTGAGCCAAGAAAACTACGATGGCGGCCTGGCGGTGGTGAACGGGCATTCCTATAAGGAACGCAAGTCCGAGAACACCAACCTCGCGATTCTGTGCACGCACAACTTCCTCGAGCCGTTTAATCAGCCCATCGCGTATGCGAAAAAAATCGGCGAGCTGTGTAACGCGCTGGGTGCGGGCCATATTCTGGTGCAGCGTTTCGGTGACATCCTGGACGGCAAACGTACGTGGCAAAAGGAATTGTCGCGTTCCAATGTTCGCCCCACGCTACCCGATGCCGTCGCGGGCGACGTGACCGCTGCGCTGCCGTATCGCACGATGACGTCGATCATCAACTTCATGCTCGCCGTCGACGAGGCGATTCCTGGCTTCGCGTCGGCTGAGACTCTGTTGTACGCGCCTGAGCTCAAGTTCTACAGCAATCGCGTGAAGATGGATGCAAACTTCGACACCAACATCGCGAACTTGCACTGCCTGGGCGATTCGAGCGGCTGGACGCGCGGCCTGATGATGGCGTCGGTCATGGGCTGCTTGATGGGCGAACGCCTGGCGAGTGGGGCGTAGCGTTCATTTGTGGAAGGCGCCCAGGGCGGCCCGCGGAAAACTACGAACGATTGCAGAAAGCCGCACGGAAAAGGCACTCTGGCGCGTTACACTTGCAGTAACGAGAGCTGCCCGTTGTGTTCGGTGGGCCTCCTGAAGAGAAGGGACGTGCCATGTCTTTTGCCGATTTGACCCTTGAGCGCTACTCCTGCCGCAAATACGAGAAACGCGCTGTCGAGCCCGAGAAGCTCGATGCCATTCTTGAAGCTGGGCGCCTTGCCCCCACGGCGTGCAACAATCATCCCGTGCGCGTTTTGCCGTGCGCCACGCCCGAGCTGCTCGAGAAGGCGGTGGCCTGCCAACCGCGTTTCGCGCGCGACGGCTCGGTCTTCGGTGCGCCCGTGGTGTTGCTGGTGTGCGGCGTGGACGATGACGCGTGGGTGCGTCCGTACGACCAAATGAATGCGGCTCCTATCGACACCGCGATCGTGTGCGACCAGATGATGATGCAAGCGACCGAGCTTGGCCTGGGCACGTGCTGGGTGTGCCACTTCAAGCCCGAAATCGCACGCGAGCAGTTCGACCTGCCCGAAGGCGTGTATCCGTACCACATGCTCACCGTGGGTTATGCGGCCGATACCATCGCCTCGCCCGAACGCCGCGCCGAGCGTACTATCGCGCGTGAGGACTTCCTGCTGTAGAGGCGGGAATTGACACGAAAAAGGGCGAATAACGGCTTCACGCCGGGTTCCCTTGTCGAAGGCCCCATGGGTTTATGCCCGTGGGGCCTTGCTGTGCGGTATGCGGTATCTGCTTATGTGACTCGAGAAGTGCAGCGAGCCTGGGTGGATGGATAGACGCGGCCGCTGATGCTGCGTTTGGTTGGGCGTTGTCGCGCTACCTCGTGAGCGGCGCGATTGCGCGCACCACGGCGTCGGCTGCGCTTCCCGTGGCGGCGGAATCTTCCACGCGTATCACGATGGAGCCGCGGAAGCCGTATTCCGTGATTTCCGAGAAAAACACCTTCGGCTCCTGCGTCACGGGTGAGACGCTTTCCGCTGCGGCCTTCGCGCGTTCGGCGATTTCTGCCGCAATTTCATCGAGCTTGCTCGCGTCGCCCGTCGCGCAGAACGGCACCTTGAATTGCTCCGCTGGCGGAAGCTGTACGAGCGACGTTTTCGAAATGACCGAATTGGGAACGATTACGGTCTCGCCGAGCTTCGTGATGATGGTGGTGTGGCGCAGTCCCACGTCGGTCACAACGCCTGTTTCCGAGCCGATTTCGATGTTGTCGCCCGGGCGCACGACGCCCATGAGCGTCATCTGAATGCCGCCGATGAGGTTTGACAGCGTGTCCTGCAGGCCGAGCGAAAGCGCAACGCCGCCAACGCCCAGAGCTGTGACCAGCGCATTCGGGTTAATGCCGAAGCATGATTGCAAAATAATCGATCCACCGATCACCCATACCACGCCGCGGCCGATGTTGATGATGAGGCTCGATGCCGGCAGCGGGTTTTCGGGGTGGTCGAGCAGCGCATGCAGTGCGCGTTTTACCACTTTCGATGCCACAGCGGTGGCACACGCTAAAATAACCGCCCAAATAAGGTTGCGCATCGTGTCCGATGCGATGAACGACAAAACTGAATCTTCAATACCCACGTGAGCCTCCTAGTGCCGACGCAATGCGTTCGTTCGGCGGATATTGTCGCATCGCCACAGCATTCGGCGACACATCGTTACGGTATGCGCACAATGTTCGCGTGACTTTCAGGAACGCGCGGTTTGGGCGTTTTCGAGACGTGCTTGGCGGTGGCGTGCTCAGGTGTCGTGCTACCGCATGAGCTTATCGGAATGCGCCGCATCGCCCGTCACTCCGCAACTGGCCAATGCGCGAATTCTTTCCATGCAGGCGATGTTTGGACTGGCGTTTGACGCAAGCGTTGCATTGGAAGCTCTGAGTGCCCTTGTGGTGTTCGTGCGCCCGAATGCTTCATTGCGGGATTTTTCGGAAAACGTCTGCGCTCGTTCGTGCTTTGCTTTCGTTACAGTACAATGGCGATAACTGCGATTTTTGAAAGGGGCACTCATGCCAGAAGAAGCTACCAAGCCCGCCGAGGGATATAAGTACCATCGCGTTTTGCTGAAGCTTTCGGGCGAGGCGCTCATGGGCGATAACGGCTATGGCATCGATCCGAAGGTCATCGACGACTTGGCCGAGCAAATCAAGCACATTGTTGACGACGGCGTGCAGGTGGCCATCACGGTGGGCGGCGGCAACATCTTCCGCGGCGTCGCCGGCAGCGCCAACGGTATGGATCGCGCGCAGGCCGACTACATCGGCATGCTCGCCACGGTCATGAACGCGCTCGCTTTGCAGGACGGCCTTGAGCGCCACGGCGTTTCCTCCCGTGTGCAGTCGGCCATCGAAATGCACCAGGTCGCCGAAACCTACATTCGCCTGCGTGCTATTCGCCATATGGAAAAGGGCCGCGTCGTCATTTTCGCTGCGGGCACGGGCAACCCGTACTTCACGACCGATACCACGGCGGCTCTTCGTGCGTGCGAAATCAACGCCGACTGCATGATGAAGGCCACCAAGGTCGACGGCATCTACGACAGCGACCCAGCGAAGAACCCCGACGCCGTGAAGTTCGACAAGATCAGCTACCTCGAGGTGCTTACCAAGGAGCTGCAGGTCATGGACGCGGCCGCCATTTCGCTGTGCAAAGACAACGAAATGCCGCTGCTCGTATTCGACATGACCACGCCGGGCAATATCAGCCGCATTCTGAAGGGCGAGCCCGTCGGCACCCTGGTGTATTAAACCTTCGAAGGCAAATGCGACGGCGCCAGCGCGCCGCAAACGAGAAAGGCAAGAATATGACTGCTGAAATCATGGATGCGGCGAAAGCCGGCATGGAGAAGGCCTTGTCCAACCTGAATGAGGCGTTCGTGAACGTGCGCACGGGTCGCGCGAACCCCATGGTGCTCGACAAGATTCGCGTCGACTATTACGGCGTTCCTACCCCCATCAATCAGATGGCCGCGGTGAAGTCTCCCGATGCCCACATGCTCGTCGTTGAGCCGTGGGACAAGTCGGTGCTGCGCGGCATCGAGGCCGCCATTCTGGCGAGCGACTTGGGCATTACACCCTCTAACGACGGCTCTGTCATTCGCCTGCCGTTCCCCGCGCTTACCGAGGAGCGCCGCAAGGAAATGGTGAAACAGTGCCGCAGCTATGCCGAGGAAGCTCGCGTTGCCGTGCGCAACCAGCGCCGCGACGCCAACACCAAGATTGAGCGCGCCAAGAAAGACGCCGAGCTGCCCGAGGACGAGGCCCGTCGTGCCGAAGAGCAGGTGCAGAAGCTCACCGACAAATACATCGCCGAAGTCGATGCTATGCTGAAGAAAAAAGAAGCAGACGTCATGGAGATTTAGGAGTTGGGCCGTTCTTCCGAACGGCCCAATGGCTCGACGCTGCGCTGGGCTCTGACGGCACGTTTCGGGTTCAAGCTGCGGCTTGCGTACCAAAGTACGCTTGGGCCAAGCTGAGCTTGGCGCGCCCGCTCGGGCGCGTAGTTTGGAATCCGATATGCCATTTAGGCATATCGGATCGCCCGAATCGTACTCGCCAGAGTCCATGCTCGCTGACCGGCGTTTTCGGTTGCGGTATGAGTGGCTCTTGCTGCTTGGCGCATTGACGAGCTTCTTTTCTTTCGAAATTTTAACGGCCAGGGGCCCGTGTTGGTGGCTTCTGGCCGTTGGAGTACCCTAGAGGGGCCTATTTCGAAGGAGCTGACATGTTCCATAAACCTATAGATGAAATGTTCCCGAACCCGCCCGCTGGGCTCGATGCACACGCCTTGCGCGAAGACGCCGTGCCGCAGCATGTCGCCGTCATCATGGACGGCAATGGCCGCTGGGCGAAAAAGCGCGCGCTCAATCGTCTGAAGGGCCACAAAGCCGGCATTGCGGCGGTTCGTGAGCTCATTCGCGCGGCGAGCGACGCGGGCGTTCGCTTCCTTACCATTTATTCTTTTTCGACGGAAAACTGGAAACGTCCCGAAGAAGAAGTCGTGGGTTTGATGGACCTGTTCGCCAAAACCATGCTCGCTGAGGTTGACGGCCTGCATGCCGAAAACGTGCGTGTGCGCACGATAGGCGACGTCTCCATGTTGCCGCAGGAGACGCGTGACGCGTTTGCCGAGGCGTGGGAGAAAACGCGCAACAACACGGGCATGACGCTTCTCGTGGCTGTGAATTACGGCTCTCGTCAGGAAATGCTGCGTGCCACGCAACGCTGCATTGACGTTGCCGTTGCGCGCGCCATGGCCGGCGACGCCCCGCACGAGCTTACCGAGGAGGAATTCGGGCGCGGCCTTTATACCGCCGATTGTCCCGATCCTGACCTGGTAATTCGTACGTCGGGCGAGATGCGCCTGTCGAATTTTCTGCTGTGGCAGGTGGCGTATTCGGAGTTTTACGTGACCGATACCTTGTGGCCAGATTTCGATCGCTATGAATTTCTGCGTGCTCTTTTGAGCTTCCAGGAGCGCAATCGAAGGTTTGGGGCGGTGTAGGCTATGTCAACCGATACCGATAGCGAAAAACTCGAGGATGAGCTTTCGGGGCAGCCGATGTGCGAAGGCGTCGCCGATGCCCAGCCTGACGATGAATCGCATGGGCCTGCGACTGGGGCGGAGAATCGCGATGCTGCGCCCGAGTCTCGCAACGGCGATGCCGCAGCTCAGGCGGAAGGGCACGGCGCGGCGGCTCAGTCGCACGGCCATGAGGCCACCAATTTCGGGAAAGCCCAGTCCGCCTATGAGCACGTCGTGCAAACTGCCGTAGCGAAAAAAGACGCCGCGAAGGCATTCGCGTATGGCAAAACGCCCGATAAGTTCAAGCATCCGACCGACTTGCAGGTGCGATTCCGCACGGGCGTCGTGTACGTGGTGCTTTCGGTGACGCTTGCGCTCGTGAGCAATCTGACGTGCGTCATTATGCTGTGCGTGCTCGCGGGCATTTGCGCGGGTGAACTGTTCTTCATGCTGCGAAGCGATGCGAAGCTGCCCAATGAGCTTCTTGGCATGCTGGCTGCGGTGGCATATCCCGTCAGCATGTGGAAGCTAGGGCTTTCTGGCTCGCTTCTGGTGACGGGCGCGCTGCTTGTGGCGCTGCTTGTGTGGTACGTCTTCTTCATGCGCGCACGCGTGGGCGACGTTGGCGTATCGTTTTTCGGCGCGGCATACACGGGCCTGCTGCTTTCGAGCCTTATTTTGGTACGCATGTCGCTGCCTGGCATTTGGGGTGGCGTGCTCGTGTGCGGCATTTTCTGCAGCGTGTGGGCGAACGACTCGTTCGCATATTTGGTGGGAAGCAAATTCGGCAAGCATAAGCTCGCGCCGCGCATCTCACCGAAGAAGAGCTGGGAAGGCTTCATTGGCGGCCTGGTGGGCTCCATGGCTATTTGGTGCCTCATCACGCTGATTCCCGGTGTGAACATGGCGATTCCCCAGGCGCTCTTGTTTGGCTTGATTTGCGGTCTTTCTGGCGTGCTGGGCGATTTGGCCGAAAGTCGCATCAAGCGCAATTCAGGCGTGAAAGATTCGGGTACCATCATGCCTGGTCACGGCGGCTTGCTCGACCGTTGCGACTCGCTGTTTATGGCATCGGTTACTGCGGCCGTGATGCTTATCGGCGGCGGCTGCGTGCCGTACGTGTTCGGATAGGAATGTTGGATAATTGCGCCGTTCTTTGAGCGGCGCAATTTGTCGAGGGCTGTTTTCGGTGCCGAGCGTTAGGCTCTGGCGGCGTCTCGCGCATCGAGCGCGGGTGCGATTCGCCTTGGTGCTTTCGGCTTGCTTCTGGCTGGGTCGGTGTTGCTTGTCCTGGATTGGCCCCGATTAACTTGGTTATGATCGGTCTGGCCTGGCCCGGGTGGCGCGTAGAATGTAGACGCGATTCGTTTTGGGCTGCTTTCGGCGGCGCGTGTTGGGCCGGGCGGGATTTTCCGCGGCGCGTGTCGGGCCGGGCGGGATTTTTCGCGGCGTCTGAATCGAGCTCCGGGCTCTGCTCATTGGTTTTTGGCGCGGAAGCGCTTTGCTTTCGCTTCTAATAAGGGGTGGTTTGAAATGGCTTATACGGCTCATGCGAATGAAGGCGGCATGCCTCGTAAAATTGTTGTTTTGGGATCGACGGGATCTATCGGCACGCAAACGCTCGATGTGGCCCGTCGTCACCCCGACAAGCTGGAGGTAATCGCCCTCGCGGCCAACTCCAGCGTTGATGCCGTGCTTGCTCAAGCGCATGAGTTCCGCGTGCGCAATATCGCGTTCGGCAATGCGGAGCTTGCGCATGACGCGCGCCTCGCGAGCGCGCATGGCGGCGTGAAGGTCGGCTTTGGCCCCGAGGCGGTTGCTGCGCTCGCGAGCATCGAAGAGGCCGACGTTGTGGTGAACGCTCTGGTGGGCGCCGCCGGTCTGCATGCGAGCTATGAGGCGCTCGCCGCTGGCAAGGTGCTTGCGCTTGCGAATAAAGAAAGTCTGGTCGTGGGCGGCGATCTTATTATGCCCATGGCGGCCAAGGTCGACGCAGCGCGCCGTGCGGCGGGCGTGGCCCCCGCGACGGGTCCGGCGGGTGCTCTTATGCCCATCGATTCCGAGCATGGCGCAATTTACCAATGCCTTCTCGGCGAGCGTGCTGAAGAGGTGTCGTGCCTGTGGGTCACCGCGAGCGGTGGTCCGTTCCGCGGTCGAACGCGCGACGAACTGCGCGATATGACGGCGGCTCAGGCGCTCAAGCATCCCACGTGGAACATGGGCGCGAAAATCACGATTGACTCTTCGACGCTCATGAATAAAGGCCTTGAAGTGATTGAGGCGCATCACCTGTTCGATATGCCGTACGACCGCATTAAGGTGGTCGTGCAGCCGCAGAGCGCCATCCATTCCATGGTGGAATATTCCGACGGTAGCGTGAAGGCCCATTTGGGCACCACCGATATGCGTATTCCCATTCAGTTTGCGCTGAGTTACCCCGACCGCTGGGATGCCCCGGTGGAGCCGCTCGATTTCACGCAGCTCGGCAAGCTCGAGTTCTATCCGGTCGATGAGGATACGTTCCGTTGCTTTAAGCTGGCCAAATATGCGGGCAATACGGGCGGCACGCTGCCATGCGTTATGAACGCCGCGAATGAGGTCGCGGTGGCGGCGTTCTTGCGCGATGCGTGCGGATACTTGGACATTGACGGTTGCGTCGGCGCCATAATGGAGGCGCACGAGGCGGGGCAGGGCGGCGGCCTGCAGAAGGTCGAAAGTCTCGACCAGCTCGCCGAGATCGACGCTTGGGCGCGTGAAGCTTCCGCGGCATGGCTTGCCGCGAAGGCGAAATAAGGCTGGTTGGTCGCGAAGGGAAATGGCGCCAGCTTTTGCCGAAATGTTTGACGGGGTTTGCCTGTCGAAAGCGGCCTTGGACAACTTGTTAGGGCGCCCAGGCAACTTTCGACGATCGTTGCCTGGGCGGCGGCTGCCTGTTATAAGGCAGCTGAGACTCGGATGGCTTGCTATCGCGCCCTAAACTTTTTTTCGAGGCGCCGTCGCTGGGTCTTCTTTGTCGGGCGCGGGTCCCATTTGGGGCGCTGCCATCGAATGCCCGGTGGGCAAAGACGTTTGGTTTTGGGCGCTGGCGCAGGCTGGCGTCCATTTTTATGGAATGCCCATTCGACTTGAGGAAATCGTGTCCCCAAATACGGAAAAATGGCAGAGATTTGCGGTTGTGAACGGTCGTCGGGCTCTATTTCCGTCGAGTCGACCGATTCTGACAGCATAACCCCAGGTCAGAATTCTCGCTTTCGCTCACGTTCGCAAAACCATCGTTCACAACCGCAAATCTCTGCCATTTTTCCGTGAAAAGGGACAGGGCCGAAGGATTGCCTTAGAATCCACCCATCGTGCCATCGTGCCATCGTGCCATCGTGCCATCGTGCCATCGTGCCACCGTGCCACCGTGCCTGGCGTTCTTCTGTTCGTTTCGCGACAGCGTGGCAACGCATTGCTCGCATGCGTCTGGACTTGGCATAATCGCATACGGAAATAGTAAATACAGAAAAGGTTGTGGGGCGTGAGAGGCGCTTCGGCCGTGGTACGAGTGGCGTGCTTCTGTCAAGCGGCGGAATCGGTGCGAATTCAGGGTCGATTCGAAGGGTCGACGCGGCCAGCTCGTCGGCGCCTCGCCCGGACGCATCCCGAACGAAAGGCCATAGATGGACGTCGTCTTGATGGTTCTCTACATCGTCATAGTGCTTTCTGTGCTTGTCTTCATTCATGAAGGCGGCCACTTCCTCGCGGCGCGCGCTTTCGGCGTGCGTGTGACCGAGTTCATGCTGGGCTTGCCGGGTCCGAACATTGGCTTCACCTGGCGCGGCACGAAGTTCGGCGTCACGGCGGTTCCCCTTGGCGGCTACGCGAAAGTGTGCGGCATGGAGCCGGGCCCTGAAGACCCGCATCTCGAAGACGCGCTCGCATTCGCCTATGCCAACGGCACGGTGTACGCTGACGATGTCGCCGAGAAGATGGGCATCACGCTCGACGAGGCGATTGAGGCGCTCTACGTGCTTGAGGAATGGGGCTGCCTTGTTGGTCCGAAGAAAACCGACGAGCACAACGTATTCCGCACGCGCACCTTCAAGGATAAGCGCAAAGGAATCGACCTGGCCGAGGGGTCGCCCCGCCCGTTCGACGACGCGCATGAGCTCTACCTGGCCGAACGTGCGCAAACCTATCGCGCGCAGCCGTTTTGGAAGCGCTGCGTCATTCTGCTCGCGGGCATTTTCATGAATCTGCTGTTCGCGATTGTGGCGTTTGTGCTCATCTATTCGGTGTTCGGCATCGATATGGTGAACGAGGCGGGCGAAGTGGTGCGTCATGTGAATGTCGACGTGGGAACCGCCATTAGCGCCGGGTTCAACTACATCGGCATGGTTGCCGTGGCCGTGGCGGGGCTGTTCAACCCGCAAACCGCGGCTGACGTCGTGTCGAATTCGACGAGCGTCATGGGTATGGCGGTGCTTTCGAAACAGTATGCCGATGCGGGCCCGTTGGAGTTCCTATTCTTCATGTCTATGATTTCGGTGTCGCTCGGCATTATGAATTTGCTGCCTATTCCGCCGCTCGATGGCGGCCGTTTCGTGATCGAGGTTTTCCAGAAGCTTACGAAACGCCAGGTGGGGTATAAGGCTATGAATATCATGACTATGACGGGCATGGCGCTGTTCATAGGATTCTTCATACTCATGCTCAACCAAGACATTCAGCGGTTTATCTTTGGGAATTGGTAGGGCGACCGAATTATCTTTGGGAATCGGCAGGACGGCCGAATTCGAAGTGCGCATTTCCGGCCCGAATAAAGAAGCGAAACAACGGGTCCGCGATTGTGCGGGTCCGTTGTTCCTTATTGTGCGAAACCCTTATTTCTCGCTGTTGAGCAGGCGGAACGGAACGCGATTGCCTATGCCTGGCGTGGCGAATACGCGGCCCTGCGTATCAACGAGCACGATGTCGATTTCGGGGTGCTGTGCGGCGAATTGCAGTGCGCCCTCGACGCCCATCAAAATGAGCGAAGTTGAATAGCCGTCGCCTTCGAGCGACGTGTGCGAGACGACCGTGGCGCTTACCACGTCGCTTTCAGCGGGGAACCCCGTGCGGGGGTCGATAATGTGGTGGTACGCCTTGCCGTCGCTTGTGAACGCGCGTTCGTACACGCCGCTCGTGACTACTGAACCCGATGCCACGCCCACCGCCGCGAACGTTGCCGTCACGGGAATGCCGTGCGAGGCGATCGGCTGGCGCAGGCCCACCTGCCATGGCGTACCGTCGGGGCGTCCGCCCATGACGGCCACGTTGCCGCCCAGGTTCACGATGGCGTGTTCGACGCCGTGGCGCGCAAGCACGTCGAGCACGCCATCGGCGATGTATCCTTTCGCGATGCCGCCGAGCTCGAGGCATGCATCGGGGTCATCGAGCTGCACAGTTGAGTCGGTGGCGTGCACGCCTCGCCAGTTTACGTGCTCAAGGGCGGCGTGCACGTCGTCCTTAGCGGGAATGGTGCCATTCTTGAAATTCCACAGGCGCGTGACCGACCCCATCGTGATATCGAACAGGCCGTTTGATGCTTCGCAGTAGGCGAGCGACGTTTCGATGAACTGGGCCAATTCGGAGTCGACATCGACCGGTGCGCCATGGGCGTTGTTGATGCGGAAGAGCTGCGATTGCTCATCGAAGCGCGAGAACAGCTTTTCGTAGCGAAGGCATGCGTTCTTCACGGCTGTCATGGTGTCGGGGTCGAGCGCGGGCGCCGTGATGGTGTTCACCGTATCGAACAGGAAGAATTCTTCGGTTTGCATGGGCGTGTTCCTTCCTGTTTGTGGGCGCGAGCTCTTTTCGCGCTGTGATTTGCACGCAATCCACTATACCCACGCGGCACGCGCGTGCGGCGGGCATTTGCGAAAAATGGACGACAAGATGGATGGCCACAAATGGAATTGGCCAACTTGCCTATGAATTATGCTGCGCTTGTCGCCCGATATGCTTTGATGCGCTGAAATATCATGCTCGTTAGGTGCGGAATTCGGCTGGCACGATGAAGATATTTTGCCGATAGGGCGCGGCGTTGCGGAATGGACAAGCTTCCCTCGTAGGCTATGCCATATCTGTCGCTCGGTGCAGTTTGATCTCTCTTTTGATTTTTAGCACTGCATATAAGGCGAACACGAGCCCCCACACAACGACGCTTTCGATGGCCGGCGTATTGCCCGAAAGTGCAGGCGGCACGAGGATTATTCCCAAGTGCGCAATGATGAGCGTGAAGAATGCGTACGACAGCCGCTGGATATTCTTCCACGAGGAGGCCTTCATTTTCGCTTTTACGAAGGTGCAGGACGTGATGCCGAGGATGGCAAGCAGAAGAACGAGGATTACGGAAATAGTGAGAGAAAGAACTAAGTTTCCCGAAGTGCCGGAAAAGTGCAATTGCGGGGAGCTTCCGAGCTGAACAAGATAGGTTTTCGCGTAATAGAAAACATGGGCCAGACAAAGAAGGCAGCCGCAAATTGAAAGCTGACGACGAACAGGCAGCAACTTTTTGCGAACAAGGGAATTCTCGTCGAAAACGCCGACGAACATTACGATGGCAAAGAATGCCATTGCGAGCGTGCAGCGTTGCATGAATGGGATGAAAAAGCCCCAGAAGCCGACAGCTGGACCCTGTGAGATACCGTAAACATAGACCGCAACGGCCGCGATTGAAAGCGAATAAAAAACGGTTGGTGTTTTTTTCAATTGATCTGTACAGATGAGAGCAACAAAAAGCGAAACAGCGAACGCTAGGATGAATCTCACGGCATCCCCCTTACTGTAGCTTCTATGATAACTGTCACTCTATCATATGACACGGTCAAGGCAATAGTCTGTCTTGAATTATATTATACTATAAGTAGGATAATCGTTGACATTGACATATGAAGAGTATATGGATAGCCTGAAACTTAATTAAGTGTCCTAAAAAAATAAGACAGTTAGGATACTTAAACTGAGTCTCGGGCGATGGGCCGGGAGGCTGAATCGTCTGGGGGAGACGATTGAAGGGGGAAACGTGGATACATCGTTGACTCGCCGTAATTTCGTTAAGTGGAGCGCTCTGTCGGCAGGGGCGGCATCGCTTGTTGGCTTGACGAGCTGTTCATCTGGTGGTGGGCAGGGAGCAGGGCAGGAAGCGTCGGGCGAAAAGGGAATGTGGCTTACGGGCGCATGCATGAACAACTGCAGCTGCGGCTCGTCACGTTGTCTTTTGAGGGTGTACGTTGAAGATGGCGTGCCGTTGAAGATTCGCACCGATGAGCAAGACGAGGACTCGATTGAGGTTCCTCAGCGTCGAGCATGTCCACGCGGACGTGCGCAAATCGGCAACATACTCTCTCCGGCTCGCGTTAAATATCCCATGAAGCGCAAAAACTGGAGCCCCGATAATCCGAACGGGGAGCTGCGCGGCAAGGATGAGTGGGAGCGCATCGGCTGGGATGAAGCGCTCGATTATATCGCTGCCGAAATGAAGAAAGCCTATGACAATTATGGGCCGAAGTCCATTCTTGCTGCGGCATATAGCGACATCGGAGACACATGTTTCGATCCGGTGATTTGCCTGCTTAACGCCAAGGGCGGCGCTGTGCACCATGAGCTTGGAACCGTCTCTTTGGGTTCGTGGCCAATTCCTGAAATGACGATGACCGGCGGAATGCTTGCCGCCCCTGATTCGTTATCCCTGCAGGACAGTGATCTGCATATCATGTTCGGCTGCAATTGGGCTGCCAATAAGGGCGGTCAGACGCCTCATCAGCTCGATGCCGCACGCCAGGCGGGCGGGAAAGTCGTCATTATTGAGCCTTGGCTCAATCAGACGGCGCAGGCTTTGGCCGACGAATGGATTCCCATTCGTCCCGGCACCGATACCGCCTTCTGTATCGGCATGATGTATCACCAAATCGAAAACGGACTATATGACCAGGACTTCCTCGACAAGTATTGCGTTGGCTTCGATGCCGACCATATGCCTGAGGGCGCTCCCGCTGAAGACAATTTCAAAGATTACGTTCTGGGCACCTATGACGGCACCCCGAAGACTCCCGAGTGGGCGGAAGCAATTTGCGGCGTACCCGCCGACAAGATTCGCAGCCTGGCTGAGGAGATTCACGCATCCAAGAAGACGAATTTCTTCGCAGGACAATCCACTACGAAAATTCCTGCAGGCGAAATGTTTGCCCAGGCCTTCTACACGCTGGCGTTTATGCACGGCGGCATGGGCACGCCAGGCAACTATGCATCATGGGTTGGTTTGCACGAAGGCATGTCTCTTGCGCCTTATTGCATGGCGGGCGACTCTTCTGATGGCTTCAAGAAGAACCCCGCAAACCCTCTTACTCCGAAATCGTTGAGCTCGGTTCCATTGTGGAGCGAGATGGAAGACCCCACCGCATGGGAAAAGGTCGACTATTCCGAGTGTTGGCAGTCTATCCTCGACGGCGAATATGGTCGCGATACGTGGCCTGGCGGCAAGCATAAGCTCGACATTCATGTCATTTATGCTGGCGGCTACGAGAACTCGCTCAATTCTCTTCCGAACGTGAACGCTGGAATTAAGGCGTTCCGTAAGGTCGATTTCGTGTGGGGTGCAAACCCGTTCTTTGACCCGTCTCGCCAGTATTGCGACATAGTTTTGCCCGTTGTGACGTGGTGGGAAAAGGGCAACCTCGCATGGATGAACAATTCCGACACCGTGTACTGGGCCGATCAGATTATGGAACCCTTGTACGAGTCGAAGCCCGAGGGTTACATCGCTGAGGAGCTCGCGAAGCGCCTCGATGTCGATCCGAAGACCGTCAACACCATGACCGACGCCGAGCGTACGTATTCGTCTCTCGCCGGTGCTATGTACATGACCGATGCGGACACCATGGCATATGCGCCGCTGCTCACCATCACACAGGACGATATCGACGAGCTTGGTGTTGAGGGTGCACCGCAAGAGGGCCTCATGACGGTTGCCGAATTCAAAGAAAAGGGTATGTTCAAGATTCCCCGCAAGAAAGACGACAGCCTTACCAGCGTTCCCTGGAAAGCATTCTATGCTGACCCGGAAAAGAATCCTCTGGCAACGACTTCTGGCAAATTCGAGATTTATAGCGCGACGTGCGCCGCATTGACCAACGCTTTGGGCTATTCCACCATTTCGCCTATCGCGAAATGGCAGCAGGGTGATCCCGAACAGGGGCAAGGTGCTCAGACCGACGAATATCCGCTGCTGCTCTGGACTCCTCATTCGCTGCGCCGCGCCCACACGGTAAACGACAATGTCGTTAGCCTGCGCGAAGCATTCCCTCAGGAGTGCTTCATATCGACCATCGACGCAGAAGAGCGTGGCATCAAGAACGGCGATATCGTTCTTATGAGCAGTCCCTACGGCAAGGTTCTTCGTCCGGCAAAAGTTTTGCCGACCATTGTTCCTGGTTCCGTCGCCATGCAGGATGGTGCTTGGATTCGCATTGATGAAGCTACGGGCATCGACCTAGGCGGCGACCCGAATGTTTTGCAGGCGCCGAAGGCCTCTGGCCAAGCATCTCAGTCTTGGACGGGCACAATTGTGCAAGTTGAGAAATACACGGGCGATATCAAGCTCGTTCCCGATAAGGAATGCCCGATCGTGATGCCTATCGGTATCGAGGAAGAATAGAAAGGGGCGATTGTCATGGCAAAAACGGTTCAGTATGCGTTCTATTTCGATTCTTCTAAATGCACAGGTTGCAAGACCTGCCAGGTTGCCTGCAAGGAGACCTATAAGCTTGGTGTGAATAATCTGTACCGTCGTGTGTTTGAGTACCAAGGTGGCACATGGGAGAAAAACGAAGCGGGAAGCTACGTCCCGAATGGAGTGTTTGGTTATAAGGTTTCGATGGCGTGCAACCATTGCGATGCTCCTGCCTGCTTGGGGAATTGTCCGACGGGCGCAATTTCCAAAGACGAGGAAACGGGTATTGTCAAGATTGACCAAGAGACGTGCATTGGTTGCAAAACGTGCATCACGGCATGCCCATATGGCGTCCCTACGTTCGTTGAAGAAACGGGCCTGGTGAACAAGTGCGACATGTGCGCGGCGGAAATCGCTGCGGGCGGTAAGCCAATTTGCGTCACGGCTTGCCCGATGCGCGCTCTCGATTGGGGTGAAAAAGACGAGCTCATTGCCAAATACGGCGAGGGCAACGTCGAAATCGAGCCCCTGCCGAAAAACAGCACGGGCGCGAACTTTATTGTCAATCCGCATCCCAATGCCCAGAAATCGGGAGAAGGCACGGGCTCCGTTGTAAACTTGGACGAAGAGCTCTAGTGGCGTCAATTCGGGGGAGGGGCGCATGCTCCTCCCTTTGTTGTTTGGAGGGATTTCGAATGGGGATGAACAGCGAGGAGCTCGCCTCGGCGAGCGTTGCTTTCGATTTGGTCGCGCGTCTTGTGCAGTGCGAGCCCGATGAGACGTGGATTGCCCAATGCGTGAAAGTCGATGCGTTTTCGGAATCTCCTTTTGGCGGGGACGACCCTGCGGTTCGAGGCGGTCTCGAATTGCTTTCGTCGTGGTGCTCAAATGTCCAGGACCCCTGTATTGCGGCAAACGAGGCGGCTCGCGATTGGCTGCGGCTTTTCGCGGGAGCGGGCGCGCCGGAAGCGCCAATCGTGGAGTCGGTTTACACCGAGCCAAATTCCACGATGTTTGGCCGCTCGACTATTGCCGTGCATCGCGAATATGCACGATGGGGCTTGGAATTCGAGCGATCTGGCAAAGAACCTGATGATGCGCTTGGCCTCATGCTGGCGTTTTGCGCGCATCTCATGCGAGAGCAGGTGCGTGGAATTCAGGAAAACGATGCGGCGTCTGCGGGCGCGGCGGCGACGGCCCTTGAGCAATTCTTGGCACAACATATGCTCCCCTGGGTTTCTGCGTGGCGCTTTTTGGTGAATGAGCACGCGAAAACTGACTACTATCGAGGCGTGGGCGATTTGGTGTTCGGGCTCGAACGGGCGCTTGCTGCGTGCTTCGGCATCGCATTCAACGAATCGGATGGCACGTTTGCCTATCGCGCGGATTAATTCGCGCTTGCGATTGGCTATTCCTTTTGCGACGATGCGTATGGGACAATGCGTTGCAAAGGGGAGGGTATGTTCAGCGCTTTTGTCATAGTGTATTTATTCTTGGGCGGCTTCGGCTCGGGTTTGCTGCTCATAGCCGCATTCGCGAGCCTCGTGTTTCATTGCGCGCTTGATTGCAATGAAATCGAGGTGGCAGCGTTTGACGAATGGCGAAACCGATGTTTTCTATGGGGCTTCGTCATCGTCTCGTGCGGTGCGTTGTGCCTGCTTCTTGATTTGGGCAAGCCGGAACGTTTTGTAATGCTGTTTGTGCGGCCGTCGTCGGTATCGGTGCTCGCATACGGAACAATGTTCCTTACTGCGCTTATCGCGTGTTCGGGCTTTCTTGTTTTTACGAATTTTTTTGCCGGGCGCGTGCGGGTTCCGATTGTTGCGCGCAGGGTCGGCGAGATTGCGTGCGTGTTGCTTTCCATTGCTGTTATGGCCTATACCGGCGTATATCTCATGTCGACGCAGGCTGTCGCATTTTGGACGAGCCCCCTTATAGTCGCTCTTTTCGTTGCTTCGGCGTTGTCGATGGGCTTTTCGGGCTGTGCGTTTGCGGGTTCGCTCTTGCGTGACACCTGGATGCTCGAAGGCGCAAACGCGGCATTGCGCTGGGGGCATATTGTTGTCCTGGCGATTGAGGCGTGCCTTCTTGCGTCGTTTCTGGTGGGCGCAATGAATCGCGGCGGGCGTGCGGCCGATTCATGCATGCTGCTGTTTTCGGGCGATTTGGAGGCGTGGTTTCTTGGTGGGGTGGTGATGTGCGGTTTGCTCATTCCCTTTATCCGGGAAATTGCCCCCGCGTCGCTTCGGCAGGCTGATACACTTCCTGTCTCTGACGTTCTGTGCGTTTTCGGCGGTCTTGCTTTGCGCTTATGCCTTGTGAGCGCCGGCCTGCATTAGCGGGGCTTTTTCGCTACAATCATGGTGTTGGCCAATAGTATTTGATGGGGTGCGCATGCAAGATTTTAAGCTAGATGAAACGTCGGGTTTACCGGTGTGGGTCCAGCTGCGCAATCGATTCGTCTACCTCATCAAAACCGGCCACTACGAGCCAGGCGAGCAACTGCCGAGCGTGCGTAGCCTCGCGGCGGATTTGTCGATCAACTACAACACGGTTAGCAAAGCTTATGTCGATCTCGAGCACTCGGGGTATGTGGTGAGCGTGCGTGGCCGTGGCGTTTTCGTTAAAGAAGTAGCGCATGAATCGTGCGAGGACATGCTGTCAGCGGTCGACACGGTTTTGGACGATGCTATTCGTCGATGCATGTCGATGGGTATGTCGCTCGATGAGGTGCGCCTGCGCATGCTCGATGTGGCGCATGCAATTCAGCTGGAATCCCAAGCGATTCTCTCCGAGAAAAGGAATCTGAATGAAAGAGGAAAAGGCCACAAGGCGTGAACGTCGCGCTCAAAAGGTGGCTTCTATTGAGAAATATAATTCGCGAACCGACCGCAAGACATCGCAAAACGGATCGGTGTTGTTTTCCGTATTCGTTTTCTCGGCAGCATTCCTCATCGCGTTCGGTGCGTGTCGCCTAGCTTTCGGGGACGCAACCGTATGGACGCTTGGTGGCTCTCTTCTTGTTGCAGTGCTTGCGAGCATGTCGATTCATATCGCGCTGCAATGGGAGAAAGTTGTTGTGTTGCGTTTGGGAAAATACAGTCGCACGAAAGGCCCTGGCGTTTATTTCACCATTCCTATCTTTGAGCAAGTTGCACTTGTTGCCGATCAGCGCGTTATGCTCACGGGCTTTGGCGCCGAGGCTACGTTGACGAGCGATTTGGTGCCGATTAATGTTGACGCGGTTTTGTTCTGGATGGTATGGGACGCTGAAAAAGCAGCGCTTGAGGTAGAGAACTACTACAATTCCGTATCGCTTGTTGCGCAGACGGCGTTGCGCGACGCAATTGGTCGCGCGAGCGCTTCCGAGGTTGCTGTGCGACGCAATCAGCTTGACGAAGAGCTGCAGGAGGTCATTGAAGAAAAAACGAGCCAGTGGGGCATTACGATTCTGTCGGTTGAAATCCGCGACATTGTAATTCCCGAAAGCTTGCAGGAAGCGATGAGCGCCGAGGCCCAAGCGGAGCGTGAAAAAAATGCTCGAATGGTACTCGCCGAGGTCGAAAAGGATATCTCCTCGATGCTCGTCGAGGCAGCGGATCAATATAAGGAAAACGATATCGCATTGCGCTTGCGCACGATGCATCTGCTTTATGAAAGCGTAAAGAGCTCGGGCGGAACTGTCGTCATCCCGAGCGCTTACAGCGATGGCTTCTCTGATTCGGCGCTTGAGAAGATGGTGGACGCTACCCGAAGGGGATAGGGCGGCATCGGGCAAGTTTGCCGCTCTTGGTGTATTCGTCGTGGCGAACGGAGCGGTACCCTCTCTTGCATGGCGAAACTGCGCTGTTAGGCTTTGCTGGTTCCTGTTGGGCTCTTTTGGGCGTAAAATTAAGCGGTTATGCCCGACCAAAAGGGGAAATATGCAAGCTTGTGAAACGAATATGCCCGATGCTGCTCCTGCGTCTGGCGCATCGCCCGCCCGCCTGAGCGCTGCGGCTGCCATGTCGGCTGCCGCTGGCGTCAACGCTGCCGTTGCGTCCGGGGCCGCAGTCTCGCCTCGCGATGTCGCCTCGCTGCGTCCGAATCAGCGCACGCGTCGCGTGAACGTGGGTGGAGTTCCCATGGGCGGCGGCGCCCCGTGCGTCGTGCAGTCGATGCTCAACGCTCCCGCCGACGACGTGGAGGCGAACCTGCGTCAGATTCGCGCGCTTGAGGCGGCCGGCTGCGAAGTGGTGCGCATGGCCATTCCTCGTCGCGCTTATCTTGACCAATTCGCCGAGGTGTGTGCGAAAAGCCCCTTGCCGGTGGTCGCCGACGTGCATTTCGATGCGGGTATCGCCATCGAAGCTGCTCGCCGCGGCGCGGCGAAGCTGCGCATCAACCCGGGTAATATTGGCGGTTGGGAAAAGACCGACGAAGTCATCGAAGCCGCTCGCGCCGCCCATATTCCCATTCGTGTCGGCGTAAACGCCGGCTCGCTCGATGACGCGTTGAAGGCACGCGCCGACCTCACGCTTCCCGAGAAGCTTGCCGCATCTGCCGTCGAATACGTGCGCCACTTCGAGCAGCGCGACTTCGGCGACGTCGTGGTTTCGGCCAAGGCGCACGATGTGCAGGCGACCATCGCCACCTACCGCGCGCTCGCGCAGGAAATTCCGCAGGTGCCGCTGCATATCGGCATTACCGAAGCAGGCACGCTCATGCAGGGCGTCATTAAATCGGCTTGTGGCCTGGGTATTCTTCTGAACGAGGGCATCGGCGACACCATGCGTATTTCGCTCACCGACGAGCCTACCGAAGAGGTGCGCGCTTGCTGGATGCTGCTCGCTGCGCTCGATCTGCGCCGCCGCGGCCCCGAAATCATCAGCTGCCCCACGTGCGGCCGCTGCCAGGTGAATCTCATTGACCTCGCGAAGAAAGTCGACGAGCGTCTCGCGAACCGCGTCGAGCCGGTGAAGGTCGCCGTTATGGGCTGCGTTGTGAACGGTCCGGGCGAAGCCGCCGACGCCGACCTTGGCGTGGCGTGCGGTGCCGGCTCGGGCGTCGTGTTCAAACGCGGCGAGGTCTTGCGAAAAGTGCCCGAGGCCGATATCGTAGACGCGCTGATGGAAGAGCTCGAAAAGATGGCATAGCCGTCTGCGCGCCAGCGTTCGATGCATCGACTTCTCGCTGCTTCGCCCACGGCGTTGCGGCACCGGTTCGATCGCATCGCTTTCCGCGCTGCAGCTGGGCGGGGCGCACTCCATCGAAACCGCAACCACGCGTTCAATTTCCGCATTGGAACCAACATAGAAAAGGAACCATCCATGGCAAACATTCGCAAACAGCCCGTTTTGCGCATGAGCGACATCTACGCTCCCACGTTGAAGGAAGACCCTTCTGACGCCGACATCGAATCGGCGAAGCTGCTCGTTCGCGCGGGCATGATTCGCAAGGAAGCCGCCGGCCTGTACACCTTCCTGCCGCTCGGCATGCGCGTTATTAGCAAAATCGAGACCATCGTGCGCGAGGAAATGGATTCTCACGGCGGCCAGGAAATTCTTATGCCGTTCGTGCAGCCCGCTGAGCTGTGGCATCGTTCGGGCCGCTGGGACGTTTACGGCCCCGAGCTTTTGCGCGTGACCGACCGCCACGACAACGAGTTCTGCCTTGGCCCCACGCACGAGGAAATCGTGACCGACCTCGTGAACAACGAGCTTCGCAGCTATAAAGACCTGCCGAAGAACCTCTACCAAATTCAGGTGAAGTTCCGCGACGAGCGCCGCCCGCGTTTTGCGCTTATGCGCGGTCGCGAGTTCATTATGAAGGACGCCTACAGCTTCGACGCCGATGAAGCCGGCTTGGATGCCAGCTACGCTCGCATGCGCGAGGCCTATATCAACATGTTCGACCGCATGGGCTTCGATTATCGCGTGGTCGTGGCCGATTCGGGCCAAATCGGCGGCAACGCTTCCGAGGAATATATGGTGCTCGCCGACGCGGGCGAGGCTGAAATCGCAAGCTGCATCTGCGGCTATGCGGCCGACACCGAAGCTGCCCAGGCCACGCCGCATCCCGTGGCGTACGCGGCCGACGCGCTTACGAAGCTCGAGACTCCGGGCGTGCACACCATCGAGGAGCTTGCTGCATTTTTGGGTACCACCGAAAACGCCTGCGTGAAGGCGCTTTCCTGCAAAGCCGCCGACGGCACGCTGTGGGTGTTGTTCGTCCCCGGCGACTATGAGGTGAACGAGGTGGCCGTCGAGCACCTGCTCGGCGAATTCACGCCGCTTTCCGACGCTGAAATGAAGGACGCGGGCCTCGTGAAGGGCTCCATGGGCCCGGTCGGCCTGCCCGAGGGCGTAAAAATCGCCGCCGACGAAAGCTTGCGCAGCATCGAGCGCTGGCTCGTGGGCGCAAATGTCGACGGCTTCCACTTTGCGGGCGCCAAACAGGGCGAAGACTTTACGGTGGATGCTTGGGAGCACCTGTGCATGGTGAAGGAAGGCGACGCCTGCCCGAAGTGCGGCAAGCCCCTTTCCATCGCGCGCGGCATCGAGGCTGGCCAGATTTTCAAGCTCGGCACGAAGTATTCCGAGGCCATGGGCGTCACGTTCATGGACGAAGACGGCGTCGAGAAACCGTTCGTCATGGGCTGCTATGGCGTGGGCGTGTCGCGCTGCATGGCGGCCGCCGTTGAGCAGAGCCACGACGAGAACGGCATTGTGTGGCCCGTGGGCATCGCTCCGGCGCATGTGTGCGTGATTCCGCTTTCCGGCAAGCCCGACGAGGTGACCGAGGCGGCCGCAAAAATCGCCGACGAGCTCGCTTGCGCCGGTTGGGAAGTGGTACTTGACGACCGCGACGAGCGCGCGGGCGTCAAGTTCGCCGACGCCGACCTTATCGGCTGGCCTGTGCAGGTTGTCGTGGGCAAGCGCGGCCTGAAAGAGGGCTCTGTGGAAGTGAAGCCTCGCGCCACCGGCGAAAAGCAGTCGGTCGCCATCGACGGCGTGCTCGAGGCCGTGGAGGCTGCGCTGAACGCCTAGTGCGTTCCAATTTGCTTGATATGCAAAAAAGCCGACTTGTGGCGAAGCGCTGCAAGCCGGCTTTTTGGTTTAGGGTGATGGTTGCGAACCGGACTGCCGTTTGGCTTGGAGGGCGGCAGAGCCAGCTTGTGGGCGTTGTGGCAGGGTGGCCTTTGCCGTTCGATGTTTTATCGCGTAGCCCCCTCGTTTTGGCGTCGCTGTGAGCCGGCCTTTTTGGACGGGTATCGCGCTTTAGACGGGTCTGACATCGCTTCGTGCGCTGAGCTTTCCATGTTCGGCGTGGCCAGTGGTGGACTTTCATGTTCGGCGTGGTCCCGCGCGGTCTTTTTGCTTGCGGTTTGCTCGTTCGTTTCCGTATCATGCAGGCCCCTTCATATGACCGTCTCATTTCCGCCATATTTCTTGGACGTTTCACCAGGGTTTCTTTGCTTATCAAAGCTTTTTTCAAAAATGCTGGAAAATGCTCTTGCGCTTTAGTGTGCGATAGTTATACTAACCCATCACATGCATAGGGCATGTACGCCGCAAGCGTGCATTGCCGAGCACTGGTAATTCGCACTACGATCGACCTTTCCGCTACGACCCGAGCGTTTCACCCCTGCTGGGAATGCGCTGCGCGGCGAAGCGTTTCGGAAAGGAAGTCGAAAATGAAAACGCTTGAGAAAGTAAGTGATTTCGCAGGGAAGTACATGGCAATCATCGCTTTGGCGGTAGCGATTATTGCCCTGATCATTCCAGGCCCCGTTCATTCCGCACTACCCACGAGTTGGGTTAATACGCTCCTCGGTATCGTGATGTTCGGCATGGGCATGACGCTCAAGCTTTCCGACTTCAAGGTCGTTTTCACCAAGCCTAAGGCCGTTATCGTTGGCATCTGCTCGCAGTTCATCGTTATGCCGCTGCTTGCGTTTTTGCTCGTGACCATTTTCCAGCTGCCCACCGAGCTCGCCGTCGGCGTCATTCTCGTTGGCTGCTGCCCGGGCGGTACGTCCTCTAACGTGATGACGTATCTGTCCAAGGGTGACGTCGCGCTTTCCGTTGGCATGACGGCATGCACCACCATCATGGCGCCTGTTGTGACTCCGGCTCTCGTGCTTCTGCTCGCCGGCCAGTCCATTGACGTGAGCTATGTGAGCATGCTCATGTCGATCGTTCAGGTCGTGCTCGTTCCTATCGTGCTTGGCTTCGTCATCAACGCCATCGCTCCGAAGGTTTCCGAGGTGTTCGGCAAGGTTCTTCCGCTTATCTCGGTCGTTGCTATTTCGCTCATCATCATGGCCGTTGTTTCCGCGAATGCCGCTAAGCTCATGACGAGCGGCCTGCTCATCATTGCGGTGGTTATGCTGCACAACGTGCTTGGCTATGCGTTCGGCTACGGCGTGGGCCGCGTGCTTGGCCTGAGCAAGGCGCAGATGCGCACGCTTTCCATCGAGGTTGGCATGCAGAACTCCGGCCTCGCAACTTCACTGGCTCTGACGCACTTCGCCACCATGCCGCTCGCCGCTGTGCCTGGCACCGTGTTCAGCGTGTGGCACAACATCTCGGGCGCTGTGTACGCGAACATTCTCGCTCGCACCGCCGAGAAGAAGGAAGCTGCTCCGGCCGCTGCCAACGCCAAGACTGCCGTGAACGCGTAGGCTGCGAATCAGTTGCGCGTAGTGGCTTCATACAGCGTGGATCGCTAACGAAAAGCCGACTCGAAAGGGTCGGCTTTTTTGCGGTTGCCGTGCACTTGTTCGAAATGCATCTCGAACGCGCCGGGCATTCGGGGCTCTTTTTGGCATCGTTTCCGAAGCGGCACTCCTGCTATACTTGACGCAACGAATTGCGACAATGTGGCAACGTGCGGGAGTGTCACGTCGTTGGCGAGTGGAGAAGGGAAGCGCATGGGCATATTCGATTCGCTCATCGTGGCGTACCTGTTTCTGGGTAGCACGGGTGGTGGAGCCCTTGCGGTGCTCTCGTTGCTCGAGGCGCTGAATTCTCCGCGCCTTGCTGCCCGTCGTTGGCTTTTGCCGGCGGAATTCTTCGCGCGGGCATGGGCTGCATGCGCAATCGTGCTGGGGCTTTCTGTCGTGTGCTTGCTCGCCGACCTCGGCCGAATCGACCGCGCGTTTTTTCTGTTTACGGCTTCGACTCCCTCGGCAATCGCGGTAGGCGCATGGTCGCTTGCCGTTGCGTGCGCGCTTTCGACGGTGTTCGCATGCGCAAATATGCTAGAGATGTGGGACCTACGCGAGAAGTTGGCCGTACCTGGCGGCGTTCTCGGCGTGCTTATCGGAGTCGTTGTGGTGGCATACACGGGCATACTGCTTGCTGGTCTCCCGTCGGTTGATGCGTGGCAGACGCCGCTCATACCCGCCTTGTTCGTCCTTTCGGGCATTTCGTGCGGCGTGGCTCTGTGCTTGGGCGCGTGGGCGTTTGTGGAATGCCGAGCTCCGCTTATGGGTTCGTTTATCGCCTTGTCGCGTGTGGACAGCGCCGCAGTGGCGGTTGAAGCTGCGTGCCTGGTGGCTTATGTTGCCTGGCTGTTCGCTTCGCCGACTACGTCTCAGGCCGCTTTCGCGCTCGTTGCGGGCGATTTGCGGTGGCCGTTCTGGATAGGCCTTGTGGTGTGCGGCCTGGGCATTCCGCTTGTGCTCGAGCATTTGCTCACATTCGACAACGGGCGCAGCCAGCTTTTATGGGTGGCGCTGTTTGTGCTCATTGGGGGCGTGACGTTGCGATATTCGATTGTGGGAATTTCCGCGTTCGACATAACGCAAACAGCCAATTTGGCGGACACGCTGGCTTTGCCATAGGAAAGAAACCGCAATCGCGAAAGGGGAATGCGATGCCGCTGAAAAATAGGGAAAAGCCCGATCGTCGGGCGTATGTGGACATGCCCTACGATGTGCGCGACAAAGACGCCGAAATGCGCGCGGCCACGTCGTATGTGCCTCGTAAGTCGTCGCGCAATGGAGCCACGGTATTTAATATCACGGTGTTTTTACTCGTGTTCGGTGTGGTGCTGCTTGCGGCGCGCGCCGTGGCCGGGGGCGTGGGCATTCTTGAGATATCGCTTGCATTCGTTTGTGCGCTGCTTGCCGTCTCATCGGTACATATCGCGCTTTCGTGGGAGCGCGTAGTGGTGCTGCGCATGGGCAAACTTTCGCGTGTGGCGGGCCCTGGGCTGTATTTCACCATTCCCATTCTGGAGCACGGCACCATTCGCGTTGACCAGCGTACCATCGCCACGCCATTTTATGCCGAGAAAACTCTGACGGCCGACCTTGTGCCCGTTACGGTTGATGCCGTGTTGTTCTGGATGGTGTGGGATGCCGAAAAGGCTTGCATCGAAGTCGAGGACTACTATGCGGCGGTGTCGTTTCTGGCGCAAACAGCCATGCGTGAGGCCGTGGGCCGCTCGACGGTGGCCGAGGTGGCGCTGCGTCGCGACCAACTCGACCAAGAAATTAAGGAAGAGGTAGAGCGCGAGGCCGCCGCGTGGGGCATCGGCGTAATATCGGTGAAGGTGCGCGACATTGTGATTCCCGACGATTTGCAGCACGTGATGTCTCTCGAGGCGCAGGCCGACCGTGAGAAGAACGCGCGCATGACAGTGGCCTCGGCCGAGGCTGACATGGCCGACATGCTGGCTGAGGCGGCGAGTGCCTACGGCGATCCGTCAGCGGCGCTGCGTCTGCGCACCATGCTTCAGCAATACGAAACGGTGAAGGCGTCGAAGGGGACAGTGGTCACGGTGCCCAGCGCGCTTTCCGACAGTCTGGCCGATGCGATCGACAAAGAAGGGCAGCGATGAGCGAAACGCGAGCGAACAACCCCATGGCGGGTTTCCAGGTGGATCATTCCAGCGGCTTGCCTGTGTGGATTCAGGTAAAAAACCGCATCGCGTATCTCATTGGCGCAGGGAAATATCTTCCGGGTGACAAGCTGCCTACGGTGCGCGCGCTGGCTGTCGATTTGGACAGCAGCTACAACACCATCAACCGCGCCTATATGGACCTGGAACGCGAAGGCTACATCTCAACGCGCCGTGGTAAGGGCACATTCGTGTTGGAGCAAAAGGAAATCGGTGCGGCGCGCGCATACGACACGCCGGTCGAGCTACTCGTCGACGACATGATTCGCGGCTGCATTGAGGCGGGCTTGACCGACGAAGACATCGTGGCCCTGGTGGACGAGCGCCTGCTGCGCCGCCGCGATGGACGGTAAAGCGTTTCAAATGCCGTAATTGGCTTGATGGCAGGCTCGCGTTTGTCGGTTCAGGCAACGCCGTTAGCCTAGAGAAAACGTTATCGTCTATCGACGGTGGCGTTTTTTCGTCTCGGGTGCTCCATGCGTGCCTTGGCGAGGCCGACGATGGCGGTAATCAGCGAGATAAGGGCGGTCAGTGACTTTAATATCTCGATGTCATCGGATAGGGATACTTCCTCCCTTCTTTGGAAGGCGTTGTTCGGTACAAAAGTCGCCGTCGAGTTGGTTCCTAACATACGACGCTCTTATTGAAATACGAATATATGTTCGATAAGATTATCTTAAAGATAGAATAATCAATTTGATTGATTGTCGCAATACATTGTGACAATATGACAACTAAGGATTTGGCCAATTCTTATCAGGAGCGTTTTGCGTCGGGGGACGTGAAACGCAAGGGGCGGCTCGCGAGGGCCGTAAGGGATATCCGATAAGAACGAGCATGTCGTAAGGGGAATAAAGGGGAACGCATCGCGCGAATGCGGTGTCACATGCGCCGCCATTGCGAATAGGCGACGCCGGCCTTTCGAAATCTTCGTGCCTCATGCAAGGGGATATCCTGACACAATCTTTGGAGGAGGAGAGATGTCAGGAGCACACGGCCCAAAAGGGCTCACGCGCCGCAATTTTCTCAAAACCACCGGCGCAGCAGGCGTAGCCGCATGCTTGGGCGCCGTGGGTACCAACTTGGCTGTCGCTGAAGAGCTCGATGACGATGAGCGTGCCGGCGACGAAGAGCGTATTTGCAGCGTCATGTGCCGTTCGAATTGCATGGGTTCGTGCCGTTGGCTCGCTCATGTGCGCGACGGTAAGGTGGTAAAGCTCGAGCCGGGCAATTACCCGAATGACGGTTACCGCGGCGGCTGCTTGAAGGGCGCGTCGTACATGGAGCGCATCTACAGCCCTACGCGCATTCAGCAACCTATGCGCCGCGTGCCGGGCAGCGAGCGCGGTGCTGGAGAATGGGAGGCCATCAGCTGGGAAGAGGCCATCGAAGAGGCCGCCAAGCATATCAAGGATGCGGCCGACGCGTATGGGCCGAAGTCGGTTGTGTTTGATGCAAGCTCAGGCCAATATGGTTATATGAATGGCGTTTATAACCAATTTGCAAGGTTGTCGGGCGTTATGGGCGCTACGAAAACCGCCGTATGTTACGACTACGCAGCAGGCTATGGAATCAACCGTGTGCTGGGCACGGGAGACTGGGCTTATTGCAACGAGCCCAATTCGGTGCTGGATTCTTCCATGGTAGTGGTATGGGGCACCAACCCTGTGTTCACCGCTCCGCAAAACTGGCGCTGGATTCAGTGGGCGAAGGAAAATGGCACGAAGGTTATCTGTATCGATCCCATCAAGTCGGCCACGGCGCATCGTTCCGACGAGTGGATTCAGGTGAATCCCGGCTACGATGGCTATATGGCCTTGGCCATGTCGAATTACCTTATCCAGAACGAACTGCAGAATCTCGACTTTATCAAAGAGAAGTCTACCGGCGCGTTTCTGGTTCGCGAAGACACCAAGGCTCACCTGCGTGCGAGCAACTGGCCGGCAGAAAGCGCCGCTACCTACGTCGCCACGGTTTCCGCCGTGAAAGAGAAGTATGCCGCTCAGGGCGCCGCGGTGTTGGCCGCCGCGGTTGCTGCCATTCCCAATAAGTACTACGTATGGGACTTGGACGCCAATGCGCCGAAGCTCGTTGAGGAAGCCACCAACCCTGCGTTGGAAGGCACGTTCACCACGCCTGACGGCGTGAAGGTGACCACGGCATACACCCTGCTCAAAGAGCAGCTTTCGCAATACACCATCGAAGAGGCCTCGAAGAAGACGGGCGTACCCGCCGAGCGTATCGAAGAGCTGGCCCGTTCGTTCGCCACCGAGCGTGCCGTGTCGGTGAATATCACCTACGGTCTGGACCACTACGTGAACGGCTACCTGAACACGTGGGCTGTGGCTATTTTGTTGGCGCTTACTGGTCAGTTGGGCCGCGACGGCGCTGGCTTCACGGGCGTGTTCACGCAAACTTACACGCCGGCGCTCACGTCATACTGGTTCGCTACGCCCGAGTTCAAGGAATATAACTCGCAAGTCCCCGCTGCTCGTTTGGCTGAAATGTTTGGCACTCAGAAGCTCGAGGGCAAAGACTACCCATCCAAGGTGTTGGTGTCGTATTGCAGCAATCTTATGAGCAATATGACCGGCCAAAACGAGTGGATCAACAATGTGCTGCCCAACATGGACTACTGGATCGTGCTCGACATGGAGATGAACGATTCCGCCAGCCACGCCGACCTGGTTCTTCCTGTAGCCAGTTGGTACGAGAAAGAAGACCTGCGTACGGCGTATAACAATCCATACATGACCATCAGCGAAAAAGCCATCGACCCCCTGTACGAAACCAAAAGCGACAACGAGATTATCGGCATGCTGGGCCGCGCGTTGGGCTACGAGAAATCGTTCCCTGAAGATACATGGGACAACATGTCGTATTGGTACAAGTTGCTGTTCTCCGACAAAGTCTCGCAGGCGGCCGGATACACCGAGGAGCGCTTGCGCGAAGAGAAGGTCATCAATTATACCGGCCAGGAAGAGGGCTCACCGTGGATTCGCGGCAAGAGCGCCCCGTGGCCGACGGAATCGGGGCGTGTGCAGCTGTACTACGAGAAGGTTGCGCCACGTTTGAACTACGGGCAAGACCTTTCGTCCCGTGATGCTGACGAGCATATCGTCTATTTCCGCGAACCGGACGAGTGTGGTTCGGAAAATCCGTTGGCCGAGAAATACCCGTTGGTGTATCTGCAGGAGCATTCGCGTTTCCGTATCCATACGCAGTGGTTTGAGGTGCCCGTGCTGCGCGAACTCGACCCCGAACCGCAGGGCAAAGTCAACAGCGTCGACGCCGAGGCGCGTGGCGTGAAGGACGGCGACTATATCGAGGTTTTCAACGATCGCGGCCATGCTGTGGTTAAAGCGCTCATCGACGAATCGATTGCCCCTGGCATTATTTCAATCCCGAAGGGCTGGCAGCGTTCGCAATTTAAAGCCGGGTGCTACCAAGAGCTCACCAACCCGAAAACCGACAAATATGCCGACTCCATCGCGCCGTACGACACGCGAGTTGATTTCAAGAAGTGGGAGGCCTAAGCGATGCATTACGGATTTGCTATCGATACCAAGCGCTGCATCGGTTGCCATACGTGTGCGGTTGGATGTCGCATGGAAAACCATCTGCCCAAGGGAATTTGGTGGAACCGCATTCTCACTAAAGGCGGCGAAGACATGGATACGCCCGAGGGTATTTTCCCTGATGTGACCATGTCATATGTGCCGGTTGCATGTCAGCATTGCGAAAACCCCGCGTGCGTGAAAGCGTGCCCGGTGGGTGCCACCTATAAAGATCCAGAGACGGGCGCGGTTCGTCAAGATTACGACAAGTGCATTGGTTGTCGTATGTGCGTTGCCGCTTGTCCTTACACAGGAGTGCGTTCATTCAATTGGGCGGAACCCGAATACACAATCGATTTTGAGTGTGGGGGACAGAACGTGCCTGCCCATCAGAAACATACGGTAGAGAAATGCACGATGTGCTGGCACCGCCTCGCCAAAGACGAAGAGCCCATGTGCATTCGTATGTGTCCGGAACGCGCTCGATACTGGGGCGATCTCGATGACCCCAATTCGGAAATATCCAAGGTGATTCGCGAGCGCGAGTACATGCAGCTTCTGCCTGAAAAGGGCACGAAGCCGTCCGTCTACTACCTGGTGTAAGGGAGGCCAACTATGACTGAAAATGTTTCTGCGGCTTCCACTGCCGCTGAATCCAAGCGGAAAACATGGGGCGGCAAGGGCCTGAACGTCGCCATTATCGTGGCGGCCGTGCTCACCGTCGCCGGCATCGCGTGCTGGGCCATGCAGCTTTCGGGCGGCATGGTGCAGACCG
>OLQK01000386.1_pt1 | contig 49665 bp, 58 predicted proteins | sample 1672501 | NCBI WGS metagenome assembly OLQK01 (sample SAMEA3136693, study PRJEB25190) | human gut metagenome | biome: human gut; feature: human-associated habitat; material: faeces | place: Austria | collected 2013
AAAACCGACCTCCCAATAGTTAGATTTTTGGTCTAACTTTTGGGGGTCGGTTCATTTTCAGGTCCTCGTTTTTGTATTCAATTTACCTCATAATCCATCACCCAACATAACCGACACGGATAGATACTACTGTGTGCACGGTAGATTTACTGATATTAAAAATTTTGGCAGTTTTGCGGACTGTGGCGTTATTTTCTACAATATACTGTGCCAATTCGACAGCCCGTTTTTCGATATAATCTTTCATTCTCCCACCGACCTTTCTGTATAGCATATATATGAAAAATCGGTGTAATTTATGAGATTAAACCATCACCAACAATCTTATTTTTCTTGACAAAATATTTAACATTACTTATAATAGTATTATTGACTGTTTATAAAGTATTAAGGAGAAAGAAACGAAAATTTAAATAACGTTATGCAAGGTTTATCGGACGCTATCGGTGCGTGAGGTTCATCGGGTGAACGGCTGTTGACGACTGCGTGGAACAACGCAAATAAGGCAAGAAAATTGAATTTTTATATGACAAAAACGCATAATGTGTAAAGGCTGTATTTGTGTACAGCCTTTTACAATTTTAGAAGGAGTTTTGAATTGTGAAATCAAAACAAGATTTGACGGTAGGAAACATAAATAAAAAACTTTGGGCGTTTGCGATACCGCTTATGCTCGGTAACGTAATGCAGCAGTTTTACAACTTAGTCGATACATGGGTAGTAGGAAAATACATAGGCGACAATGCTTTGGCGGCGGTCGGTTCGTCATATTCACTGATGACATTTTTAACATCGGTGATTTTGGGATTGTGTCTTGGCAGCAGTGCATTTTTTTCAATAACATTCGGCGAAAAAAATATAAAACGACTGAAAAACGGAATGTTTATTTCGTTTGTTATGATAGGAATATTTTCACTCATACTGACGTTTGCGTCATTTTACCTTTGCGGCCGGATTATGAAAATACTTCAAGTGCCGTATGACATTCAAGGTATAATGAGCGAATATTTGAGGTGGATATTTGTAGGCATTTTTGCGACATTCCTATACAACTATTTTTCTAATCTTCTGCGAGGAATAGGCAATTCCGTAATTCCGCTTGTGTTTTTGTGCGTATCTGTGATACTTAATATCGGTCTTGATTTGTACTTTGTTTTGGTATTAAAGCAAGGCATACGCGGTGCGGCGATTGCAACTGTAATATCGCAGTATATTTCGGGTATCGGACTTATGATATATGTGTACATTCGTTATCCCGAACTTCGATTAAAATATGAAGATACAAAGTTTGTAAAACGTACGGCATACGACATAGCAATACTGTCGGGAATGACGTGTCTGCAACAGTCTGTAATGAATTTCGGCATACTTATGGTACAGGGGATTGTAAACAGTTTCGGTACACAAATTATGGCGGCGTTTGCCGTTTCTGTGAAAATCGACACCATTGCATATATGCCTGTACAGGATTTCGGAAATGCGTTTTCGACTTTTATCGCACAAAATTTCGGTGCGGGCAAGTATGACAGAATAAAAGACGGAATTAAAAAAGCACTCAAAAGTGTTGTACTGTTCTGTATTTTTATCAGCGCGATTGTGTTTATTTTTGCAAAACCGCTTATGATGATATTTGTAAATGCCGAAAGCACGGAGATTATAAACATCGGCGTACAGTATTTGCGTATAGAGGGGGCTTGCTATATCGGCATAGGTATTTTGTTTATGCTTTACGGATATTACAGAGCTATAAATAAACCGAGTATGTCTGTTGTGCTTACGGTTATTTCTTTGGGAATAAGAGTAGTGCTTGCGTATGTTTTGTCGCGTGTTATCGGTGTAGTCGGTATTTGGTGGTCAATTCCGATTGGTTGGTTTATCGCGGATGCGGTTGGAATTTGTTTTTATTTATTTAAGTTTGACAGGTAATATTTTGTGAGATATAATTATATATAAGATTAGTTAGCAGTTGAATATGCGTGTGAAGTGATTTCGGAAGATGCAATAACTCTTGTGAAAGCCCTTATACAGGAGGCAGGCTGTGACGGTATTTATTACTGCGTGCAAAACGCGGAAACTTTTAGATTTACTTCGGAGGAATATCATAAATTTGTAGAGCCGTATGATTTAAAGGTGCTTGATTATGCCAACAGTATCAGTAAATATAATATACTTCATTGCTGCGGTTGGAGCGGTGACAAAAACAGAGTTGAAGTATGGAAAAATTATAAAGCAGCGGCAGTAAATTGGGCGGTTTATGTGGAAGATATGGACTTAAGTGTGGGTAGAGATTTCTTTAACGCAAATTGCGTGCTTGGTGGCTTTGACAACAGAAAAAACGGCGTTTTATACAGCGGTACGTTTGATGAAATCAAATCGGAAACAATAAAACTTATAAATACGGTCGGAAAAAAAGGTACAATACTGGGGGCGGATTGTACGTTGTCAAATGATATTGATTTGTCACACATAAAATGCGTGGCGGATACTGCAAGAAATATATAAGACGAAAAACGGGGGTATATAAATATGTGGAAGATAAGGGATTTAAAGAAAAAGGCAAGGGGAACTTTTAAGCGGAATTATATCGGCATTGTTATAACGTGCTTTATCGCGGCCGTTGTTATGGGCAGCTTTACTAACCCGCTAAAAGAAGTGAGGACAATAAAAGACACTTATTTCGACCAGCTTAACGGAACGGTGCTTTTTGCGGAAAATCACAATTCCGATATGTCGAATACGGAAGTTGTCGATAACTTTTTAGGCAAGAGCGGTGAGGAAAGTGAAAGAGCACAGCATTGGACGAGGGGCGTTCTTTCGGTGTTTGCGAAGAATACCGAGGGTGCAGGTAACTTTGTTTACGGTGTTTTAAATTCGATAAATCAAATTGTGTTTAACGACCGAGTGAGTGCCGGTGTTACTATTGCAATCGGCTCGTTGATTTATTTGCTTATAGCCATTCTTTTTACGAAGGTTTTGCTTATTGGACTGTATCGGTATTTGCTTGAAATTCGAGTCTACACAGGTACGAGAATTTCACGAATATTGTTTCCGTGGTCTATAAAAAAGGCACTGCATATTGCATGGGTGATGTTTGTAAGAAGTGTGTATTCACTTTTATGGTGCTTAACGATAGTCGGCGGATTTATTAAGATTTATTCATATAAACTTGTACCGATGATTATTGCGGAAAATCCCGAATTGAGTGCAAAAGAGGCTATAAAACTTTCTGAAGATATGATGAAAGGGTATAAGTGGAGAGCATTTTTGATTGATTTGTCATTTATCGGTTGGGATATATTGAATATACTTACACTTCAGATTTTGGGCGTATTTTTCCTTGAACCGTATAAACGTATGACGACAGTTGAACTTTATATGACGTTGCGTGAAAAAGCAAAGGAAAGAGATATTGAAAATGAGGACAGGCTGTGCGATAAATTGCTTGAAAGTGAAGTGACAAGCGGAATATATCCTATTAATGAATACTTCATAACAGTGCCTAAGGGCAAGAAGTGGATTCAGGAAGATTATGAACGTGATTACGGATTATCGTCATTGATACTGATATTTTTCACATTTGCAATGATAGGTTGGCTGTGGGAAGTGTTATTGTTCCTGTTTACAAGAGGTGAATTTATCAACAGAGGTACTTCACACGGGCCGTGGCTGCCGATTTACGGCGTAGGCGGTACGGTCGTGCTGATTGTTTTAAAAAAATTCAGAAACAAACCGTGGCTGACATTCCTTTTATCAATGGTGCTGTGCGGTGTAATAGAGTATTTTACATCGCTTATACTTGAAAAAGTTCAGGGTATGCGTTGGTGGGATTACAGCGGATATTTTATGAATTTTCAAGGCAGAATTTGCCTTGAGGGATTGGTTGTGTTTGCACTCGGCGGTTGTGCGGCGGTGTACCTTATAGCACCGTCACTTGACCATCTGTTTTGCAAAATTCCTATGAAAATTAAGAAGATTATATGTGTCGTACTTGTAGTCCTGTTTGTCGCGGATATGGCGTATTCGGCATTTGTGCCGAATATCGGCGAGGGGATAACGGATAATGATGTGGCGAGAATAGAAATTAAAAAATCCGACGTATTGATTGCGTCGGATTTTTTGTTGATTTGATTTTTGGAGCTGTTGACGTTTCGTTTGCGGGCTTTTTGTTTAGAAGAATATAACAAGCGAGACGGTGAACATATCGTCTGAATTTGAAACGTTCATAACACCGTGATACTTGTCAACAACGGCGTTAACTGATTCAAGTCCCAAGCCGTGCATACCCTTTTTAAACGACAGGAATTTAGAACCAATCTTCTTAACATTGCCGTCAAACGTATTTTTTAAATCTAAAATCAATTTGTTTTTATCAGCGGTACAGTTCAGCACAATTCGCCTGTTTTTAAGCGGTGCCTTAGAACAAGCCTCCATAGCGTTTTCGACAAGATTACCGACCAAAATACTAAAATCAATATCACTCATAGGCAGTCCGTTAGGGACTGACACCGAGGTTTTAAAGTCGATAGAATTTTTTGCCGATGAAGAAACATAGAAGTGGAGCAGAGCGTTAAGCGTAAGATTTTCGCAGAAAAACAGCGGTACTGTGTCATTTGTTTCGCTTGAATATTCTTCGAGGTATTCGGCGATTTTATCAAATTGACGATTGTTTGCAAAGTCGTTTATTACTCTGAAATGCTGACGCATATCGTGGCGGAGCTTACGTGTTTCTTCGATTTGTTCGGTTATGTGGACATAGTTTTCCTTGTAAAGATTTATCTGACGTTCCATAAGTCGTCGTTCGTCATCGAGAACAATATTTCGTCTGTAATTATCTATAATACTTGCCCAGTATACAAAGTACAGACAGCCCAAAATCGCAAGTATACCTATTTCAACCGACTGGTCGGTGTAAATCGAATCATAAAGCGGTTGAATAATGTAAAGTAATAACGATGCGACAAAGCAAACATTGCCGAACAGAAAAATTCTGCCGTATTTTATATCGTTAAAGACCGCATAAGTGCCTATTGCGACAAGATAAATTGCGGCTAACCACTCAAACACATTGCATAGGGTTGAAAGGAAAGTGCATAACGGTGCGCTTAAATAAGGCGTAAATACTCCGTATACAAGTGAGATTGCACAAAACACTGAACCGCATATTTCGGAAATACTGCTCACGGTTTTGTTCAAATTGCAGAGCCTGTTTTGGAGCATTATAACCATCAAATACACAAAGTACGCACAAAAATGCTCAAATATGTACGAAAAATTACCGTCCATAGTGAAACACAAATTGAGCAGTGGGTGATTGAGGTAAGCGGCATATGTAAGACACATAAAGAAGAACATATACGAATAATTGCTTTTACTGCTTAATGCAAGAAACAGTGAGAATATCGCACCGAAGAATATCATCGTCATAAAAAAGTTGCTTATGAGAACTTTAAGTATTCGGGCGATATTGATAGCATATGGAACACCGAGTGTCGGCGGTGATGTAATTCCCGCTTTAATGCCTGACGCGTCCTTGACGGCGATTGTTATATACGTTTCGCCGGAGGCACTGAAAAATGCGCCACGGTTTTGTATTTGTGCTTTATAATTATGTATATCGCCGACCTTTAAATACAGTTTGTCGTTGATGTACAGTTCATATGCCGAGTAAACCTGAGGCATTTCCAGTGCGTAAAATCCCTCTTTTTCGGGGAAGTTTATTTTCATTCTGTATGTTCCGATAAAGATATTGTTTTTTGTTTGGCTTGTGTACGCTGACTCAGTATCGCCGATTGAAATATATTTCATATTCGGAAGTGAAGTTTGATTTTTAAAATATGTCGGAGTGAGAAGTGCGTCTTCGTAAAATTCCCAATCCTTTATAAGAAAGTGAAACGAATTGCTGTCAATTTCCTCTTGCGAAAGCGTCAATACGCCTTTTTCGGGCTGGAGCTTGCTGTATGTATATTTGTTATTGAAAATATATAAAAATTCTGTAATCAAAGAGATAAGAACTATTGCGATAATAAAAATTACCGCAATAGTCTTAACGCGTTGCTTATTTTCCATAGTAATCATAGTGACCTTTATTCTCTTATAATATCTTTTAATTCATAAGTTAAATACTGTTTCTTTACCTGTTGATTTTCACGTTTTTTAATCGGAACATAATCTCCGTTTTGCATTAAAAAATCATTGCCCGAAACAGTGTTGACGTAATCAAAATTTACGATAAATCCTTTACAGCAGTTTGAAAAACGGCTGTCTTCTGTCAAAATTGACGCACACTGTGAAAATGTGTTTTGAATTTCAATCGTCTTGTCCTTCAAATGAAGCCGGACTTTTCTGTTTGTAACATCTATGTACATTATCGAATCATATGCTATTTTAAGTTTTATTTCGGGTTTTGTTTTGTACAGAACCGATAATGCTTTTGAAGGTTCTTCGTATTTTTCAAAATATCTCTGCATAAGTGACTCAACTGCATCTTTTGTTATCGGTTTTACAAGATAACAAAAAGCATTTACACTGTAACTTTCACAAGCGAAGTTATTGCTTGTGGAAAGGAAGATGATTTCAACCGAACTGTCTGTTTTGCGTACAGTTCTTGCAGCTTCAATTCCGCTCATACCCGGCATATATATGTCAAAGAAAATTATATTATATTTGTTGTTTTCAAATTGCGTGACAAAACTTTCGGCATCGGAAAAGTCGGATATTGTAACGTTCATATTTCTTTCGGAGAAATATTCGTTAAGGTAATTTACAAGCGTTTCTCTGCCGACGGCTAAGTCATCAACAACTGCAATATTCATCGTGTTCACCGCCTTATGGATTTAAGAGCTGTCAACATTTTGCCGATATACTCTGACTATATTATATCATTGTAAAAATAATAATTCAACATATAAAATTGAGTTTCAGTTAATAAACTTGAGTTTCGGTGCGGAAATTTGCTTTTAAAACGTGCAGAATGCGTTTGATGCAAAATCTATTGAATTTTGATTTTCGGTATATTATAATTTCATCAGAAAGCAATGAGATACAGCAGAAGATAAGGAGATATGAGATGGGATTTTTTGATTCATTTAAGTCCGGAGCAAAAGATGTCTTTAAGGGGTATGATAAAGTTAAGCTAAATGATAAGATTACATATGATGAACTTTATGAGATTATGAAAGACGAAACATATTCTGTCGGTAAACCTGAGATTACAGGTTCGGGGTTAATGAGATGTATTCAATTTCCTGCTGTGGATAAATATAAAATCCAAATTGCTATAACTTCAAAAACGATTACAATTTCAAAAATATACAGCGGTGCAGGCGGTTTGGCGAAAGAGATAATCGGTGACGCTTTTACAAACGGAATGTATGATATAGTCAATGAAGAAAATATTGACCTAAACAGAGCAACCAGAGAAGTAGGGGAAAAGCTTAAAGTTCTTTTGGAAAAAAGGGGCTTGGCTTAAAAAATATAAAAAAGAGGAATAAATTTCTTAATCGATGTATATTAATTAAGAAGTATGTTAAAAGGAGGAAATGAAATGAAATCAAAGGTAGTGGCATTAATTCTCTCTATCTTTTTGGGAGAACTTGGAATCGACAGATTTTATCTTGGCTACATAGGTACAGGTATTTTAAAATTAATCACCTGTGGGGGATTCGGAATTTGGTGGCTTATCGACTTAATTATGATAGCAACAGGTAAACTTAAGCCGAAAGACGGCTCAGAGTATGCAGAATAATAAAAAATAATTTTTTTAAATGAAAGGACAAATATATATTATGAAAAAGAAAATTTTAATTATGGCAATGATTGCCGCTATGTCAGTAACAGCTTTAGCAGGTTGCGGAAGTGATGCAGATACATCATCAGACACAACAACATCAAACGTAACAACAACTTCTGACGATACAACATCATCTGATACTGTTATCGATGATGAAACATTCGCACAGCTTCAAGACATCTATTCAAACCTTGTTGAACTGCATACAACAGTTGCAGACGCTGTAAATGACGGTACAATCGAGGCAGATGCAGAAACAGTTGATCTTCTAAATCAAGCTGCCGACGTAATCAAAGAAATTGGCGAAATTGAACAGACTGATTTCACAGATGAAGACGAGGCACTACAGTTGGTAGATTCTATGTCAAAAATAGCTGATGGTTTGGCTGCCGTTGCAGGTGTTGACGCAGAATAATTGATTTAGAAATTTAAAACAGTCCCCTAAAAAATCCGATATTTTATTGGACTCCAGATAAAATATAAGTACATTTTATCTGTACTGCAAAAATTGAAAAGCGGCAGCATTAGCTGTCGCTTTTGGAGTAATTGGGGATGTTTTTTGAAAGAGAGAGATTATGGCAAAGAAAAAAGGGTGTTTATTTAAAATAGGAATTGCATTATTAATATTTATAGGCATGATATTTGTGTTGTTTTGTATGGTTTTGATTATGCCGTCGGAGGAGTATGAAACGGTTAATTACGATATTCCGAATATGCGTGATTATTATACTCACATAAAGGGCGACGGAGAGGATAAAGTTACACTTATGGTGTATATGGTAGGTTCTGACCTTGAAAGTGACGGCGGAGCGGCGAGTGAAGATATTGCCGAAATGACGGCGGCAAATGCGGATAATATTAATATTACATTACAGACAGGCGGAGCGGCCGCGTGGGAAAATGCAAGCATAAGTGACGGAAAAACGGAACGTCATATAATTAAAAACGGTGAATTGCAGAACGTGGAGAACTTGGGTGAAGCACAAATGACGTCCCCTAATACGCTGACTGATTTTATAAAATGGTCTGCCTCAAATTATCCTGCCGACAGATATGAACTTGTGCTTTGGAATCACGGCGGCGGTACGGCACTTGGTTTCGGATATGACGAAATGTATCCTGATGATATGCTGTCGCTGTCACAGATAGGAAATGCTCTGTCAGACAGCGGAATTAAGTTTGATATTGTAGGCTTTGACGCGTGCCTTATGGGTACGATTGAAACGGCATATATGCTTGAACCGTATGCGGATTATCTTGTTGCGTCGGAGGAATATGAGCCGGGAACGGGTTGGTATTACAGTGAATGGCTTAAAAATTTGTCTGACAATACGTCAATGCCGACTGTTGAAATCGGTAAGAAGATTGTGGAGGACTATATAAACGGTCCTGATTCGAGTTTTTTTGATTCAAATACGCTTTCAATCGTAGATTTGAGAGAAATTCCTTATACATATTCAAAGCTATGCGAAACAATGCAGCAGGAAGAAGGAGTTTTGGACAGCAGATATTCCGTAATATCGCAGGCAAGATACAATGCAAAATCATTCGGTGACGGTGAGTATGAACAGATTGATATAAAATCATATCTTGAAGAATGCGGCAAGAGTGATACGGAATTGGGCAAGGTGCTTAGAAGTGCGGTTAAATATTCCGGCAGTTCGTCTTACAATTCAAACGGACTTGCAATGTATTTCCCGTATGACTACCCCGACTATTACGCGGAAATAAAAACAGAAACAGATAAGTTCGGTTATAACGGCTACAACAGCTTTTTCGATAAATTTTTGAGCATTATGGGTACAGGACAGATGAATTATTCGAGTGAGAATGATTATAGTAATTATTCCTGGTATGACAATACAAATTACGATACCTATAATGTATCAGATAAGTTGGAAGTAAAGGACAATGGTGATTATTTCGCATTGTCGCTTTCAGACGAGGAATGGGATAAAATAAACGGAATTAATGTATGGGTGTATGTTGATGACGGCGATGGTTACGTTGACTTGGGTTCGGACAATGTGTATGAATTTGACGATGACGGTGATTTAATGGTTGATTTCGATTATTATTGGGTTGCATTAAACGGTCAGGTTGTTCCGTTTTACTTTGAATACGAAACGCCGGAGAACGTAAAGGACGGATACACATACGGCTATGTCCCTGCGGTGCTTAACGGCAACGAGCAGATTGAAATAATGATTTATTGGGACGAAAAGCACCCAGACGGTTATTTGGCAGGTTACAGACCGTACAGCGAAGAAGAAAATATATCAGTTCCGCAAAAAGGCTTTAAGCAACTTAAAAACGGCGATACGTTGGAATTTTTATGCGATTACTATACATATGACGGTGAATATGACGGAGTGTATTCATATGGTGATAAAATTGTTGTAAACGGCGATATTACTGTAGGTTATGAATATGTCGGCAAGTATGACACGAATATTTGTTATGAGCTTACCGATATATATAACAACAGTATAACAACCGAAATGATAGAACTTGAAATGAATTAAAAAACTATATGGAGGGAAAGAAGATGAAAAAATTTATAAGCACATTACTGTGTATTGTATTTGTTGCGGCACTTATGCCCGCACAAATTGCAAAGGCAGACAGCGATGTTATGAGTGTCGCAAATCAAGTAAAAGTACCTATATTGAATGAGCAAACGTACAACAACAAAAAACTTATGAATAAGTACACACGCGATATGTCGGATTGGTGGGCAACCGATTTGACATTGACGGCGGGAATGTTGTTCAAGAGATGTGATGTGGATAATGCGTATTATCAATACTGGGGTTCAATCAATGAGGCGGTTGAAACTATGGGTATGGCTTACGTTTCGACATTCAGAGGACACGATAGCGGATTTTGGTCAACGAGTTTTAAGCTTAAAGATAGCGTTGCAAACAATTCCGTATTTCCCGAATTGGAAGCGACAGGTCAGCTTATGATGAGGTTCGGTGCTAATTTGATAGGTACTCATGCAAAAATGTCGTTTAAAAATACTATGATCCGAGGTGAGGGGAAAAAGGACAGCGGTTGGTTTAAACTTCAAAGCGGTGATACGTTAAACAATAAGTTTAAAATGCAAGGTGTATTTGATGCAAAAGTAAAAAAACCATATGTGTTCTTTGCCGATATAACAAAGCCAACTGTTAAATCGGCAAAAATGAACGGCACTGTACTGTATCTTGATATGGGTGAAAAGCTGAGAAAGATTGAAAACGGAAAGATTACGTTGACGCTTTATGCGACAAACGTTGAAAGCGGCGTTCAAAATATGGAACTTACTGCGACTTCCGGCGGTATAAACGGAAATGAAATATTTTTCTATGTACACGCACCTAAAAATGTTAAGGAATATCAAATTACGAAGATTAAGAGCATAGAGTATGACAAAAAAGAGTACACCGGTCAAATGTACGGTATAGCTTATGCCGACAAATATTTGGCGAGAAACGAAGAACCGCGATTTAAGGTTATAGACAACGCACCGGGATTAATTCCGGAATACTTTACCGCCACATCTCCGATTACGGACTATGCCGGCAACAGCCTTGACATTCATACAAAGGATTTGACGAGTTACTCACTTTTAGTCGATAAAAAAGCACCTGAAATTGACAGCGTTGAAATTGCGGGGAATATGATAGCGGCAGATTCAACGTCATATTCACAGCCGAGCGATTGGCCTGAAGATATTGACAAGAGCAGTGTGTTTGCAGGTGTCGGAGATACATTAACTTTTTCTGCAATGACAACGGAAAAAATTAAAACGAGCGAAAAAAGTTCAATGACTGCAGAACTTAATATATCGCAAAACGGAAGTAAAGCAGTGCTTGAAACCGAAAAATTTGAAGATATGTATGACGGCGTAAACAAGCGGACGGCAACGAAGATTACGTTTAAACCGATTACGATAACCGCCGATATGACTTGTGATAATAGCGAGCCTATAAGAATTGAAAAAATAAACACGGCAAACGTAGTCGATTTGTATAATAATGAGTTGGCAACGCAGAAAATATCGAAAAATCCGAAACAGCAGATTTATTTTGACAATATCGCACCGACTGTAAATGTCGGTGAAATAACGGGTGATGTAAACAGCGGTGAATTTTGCATACCGCTGAATTTCAGTGACGGAAAAGGCACGGTATCTGATTTTGACGGATTGACGGCAAGTTTTGCGTGGTGCTATGACCAAGATAAGCAAATTCCGTTTAAGTATGCTGTGACGACTTCTGCCGATACACCGAGTGAGTATAAAGAATCGGTGCTTAACAATGAAAATAACCTTGCGTGGAATAAATTCGATTTGCCTGTAAAAGATTATTACTTACATATTAAAACCGATAATTCCGAAATCAAAAACACAAAACTTTATTTCAGAACAGAGGACTGGGCAGGAAATGTGGGTGAACAGTCTGTTGATACGGATATAAATATTGACCGTGTAGCACCGAGTATTGCGCTTATGTCGATGAATACCGAGTATGAAAACGATACCGCAAAGATATTGGCAAAGGTACGTGTAACCGATTTTAACACGGACGGCTTGAATGTTAAATATCAGCTTGTAGACAAAGGTGTTGAACCGACCGACAGTGATTGGTCGGAGGGCTTGCTTAATGACGGAGTTTTTGACTTTGAAACTAAATTTGACGCGGCACAAAAATATGAAAAAGAATTGCTTGTGTATGCGACAGACTTTAAAGGTAACAAGTCGAATGTTTCACGTTATGAGGTGTATGCCGACTTGACAAAGGCAAAGGCAAAATATACGGTTGTAAGCGATTTGTCACAGATACATACAAAGCCTGATGTGCAAATTTCGGCACCTGACAATCCCGACAATAAAGCTAATGCCGCCACGCGTGTAACACTTACAATGGGTGACAAGACTTACGCAAGCGTATATGACAGTGCCGACAGTAAAAACATATTTGATTTTGACGGCACATGGTATGCGGTTACATACAACGAGGATAAAACCGGTTTTGACGGAGTAACCGCTCTTACGGCGGACGGAGTGAATGAACTTAAAAACTTTTACGGCACAGTAAACGTAAAATTTGAAAGTGCGTTTGCAGATTTGACACCTGTAAGCGGTGCAAGTATAAAGCCGTCAAATTCCGAAGAAGAAGTGACATATCAAGCGGAGGGCGACTTTAATGTTATGACCGCACCTGTACTTGATAATGTATATAATCTTGAATTTACTTCAATAAAGGACAGTAACGGAGATGTTATTAAAGCCACAGGAGTGGGTGATGACAAGCACATAAGAAGAAACGGCGATATGACTGATGTCAGAATTAATTTTGAATTGTCAAATACAAAAATTGCCGATTGGGTTACGGATAATTTAGACTTTGATAAATCGTATGTGACAATAACAAATTCGGAAAACAACGAGGTTTACAACGCAAAGCTAAGCAGAAATGCAAGTCAAACTCTTGCAATGCCGCTTAGAGATAAAGACGGTAACTTGCTTGGAACGGATACATACAGAATAGCAGTTTATTTGTATCAGACAGGCAGTGACAGCCCTGCCGAATTTAAGTGCGATACGGCGGTACTTCTTGACAATATCAAAACGTCCGCAGATGTCGGTGTAAACAGATATGAAATTATTCCCGAACACGACTATTACCCTATTCCTAATCCGATACCATCAATCGTAAAAGAAAGCGATACGGCATTTAAAACAATCAATATCGGTAATGCTGAATTTAAGGAGATTGACCGTAATGAAGATGAGGGATATTCTTTAGAACAGAATATGGCACATATCGTCAAAATGACGCTTAAGAGCAATGATGTTTCAAAAGAATTGTGCGGTGAAACAATCGGTAAGGCAGAAGGATTTCGTTTGTGGAATAAAGCGTGCAATGGCGGAGAAGATTTACCGTTTGAAAAGACTACTGACCTAACAAGAGAATACGAGATAAATTTAATGCAAAACCCTGCAAAAGAAACTCTTGACGGAGTAACGGCAACGGGCGGTTTGCAATTTGAAAAGGGAAGTAACACTTTCTGTTATCAAGTTAAATTGGAAAACGGCAATGTATCGCCGATATACGAGTTCACGGTAAATATGGTTGAAAGTATACCGCAGATTGCAATGGATTTTGATATGAACGAATCGCAGAATTATACGGATGACAACGGAACAATGCACGTTATTTCCGCTGATGCGACCGTAAAAAATGCTTTCTCCGAAAACGGTAATGTAACGGTATATTATGTTCACAGAGAGGATTACAGCAGTTGGACTGCCGATGAAATCGGACTTGACGAGGTTGTTACATTGAAGGGTGATAGTGCCTTTAATTATCAGAACTGTAGACAAGACGAAAACGGCAGAGATAGGCTCAACTTTGCATTTATTGCGATAGACGAATCCGGTAATTCTGTTTCATATATTCCGCAGTTCAAGGAAAAAACGAAATATACCTTTGAAAATGATGCATTGACAGTAACTCAAGCAAATCTTAACACATACAACAAGGGTGATTATATTTATAATTTTTATGCCAAAAATCTTGACATGGACAAAAGCTCTTTTACAGTTGTGAAAGACGGTGAAACGTACAATATGCCTATGAAAAACTATCAATATCCGAATGAATTGGGTTTTGAGGGCGGTTATTATCGTGAGGACAGCACGTCCACTAATTTGAGTATAGACTTTACAAGACCATGGAGTGTGGAAAAGGCAGGCGAGCCTTTCTTTGACAGTATTACGTTTAACTTTGTAGGTGTGCATGGTGACACAGCAACGAGAACGTATACCAAAGACGATGAAAATTACGGAAGCTTGGTAACGAACTTTAAATATGAAGAACCGCGATTTGTTGAAGTTTCTGATGACGATTCATTAGCGGATTACAGTTATATCTGCAATGACAGAGGTGTTAAGGTATACTTTAACGGATATTTAAAATTAAAGGGCGATACGGTTTATGCGTCTGCTCACTATCTGCCGATATACTCAAACGGTACATACGAAGTTGAGGGCGAGGATATGTTCGGCAATACATGGACAATACCTGTAACTGTTACACTTCTTGCAGACGGTCCAAAGGTTACAATGTCAACTTTGTATAAGACAAAGGGCGATATTACGGCGAATATCGAATATACTTCTCCCGTAACTGTTACGGAAAATGACGGAAACACATTTGCAAAAATCGAAAACAACGGAACAAATAACGTAACCGTAACCGCAACACAGCCTACAAAGGTTACAATGAAGTGGACGGACAACGGAGCTGAAAAGAGTAAAATATTAAATATAACCAATAATGAGATAAAACCGATAAAGCCGAAAGTTGTATGGGATTATGACGAAGATGATGTGGTTGACGGCTGTATATACGGCGAAGTAACCGCAAAGCTTGTTGATGAAAACGGCTCAACACTTGTTGATACCGCAACGGGCGAAACACCGAGCCATACATTCTATCCTAACAGTGAAACGGAATTTACATTCAGGAATTACAAAAATCAAAATGATACTTTGGGTGAAGATTATACAGTTACGCTTGATGTAACACTTAAAGATTATCAGCCGCCCGAAGAATATGTCGATACAATGCCGCCGAGTGTTGAAATGGTTGGTTATACTGTAAGGGGCGGCGTGGCACAAAGTAAAAAACTTGTGCTTAATCTGTATGATGATAACAAGCATTACTTAAATCCGTCACTTCCTGATTTAAGCGGCGGAGGCTATGAAACAGTTACCGACAGTATATCATTTATGAAGAAAATGGGTTGGTCGTCACATTACAGATTTAATGTAATCGTGTCTGATATAAACGGTGTAAAGCTTATTGCAAAAGCGGGACTTAATGCCGAAACACCGACATTTGATTCAACAAGCGATACGATTGACGGAGTGAGTGTAAACGGCAGAACCGTTGATATAACAAAGAATGTGGAATTTACATTGTTTGCAGTCGACAGCTGTAATAATGTCACCGAAATTCCGCTTGTTGCGGATAACTTGGGCGAAGCGCCTCAGCCGCATTTACAGAAAGTCGTGTCGGGCGATATGCAGACTGTAAAGGTATACCTAATACCGCCTGAGGACAGTGACTTTACAAACCTTGTTATGACTAATGACAACGCAAAACAGGAAACAAGTGACGGAGAATACAACGGCTTGTATTATATAGAAGTAACAGGCAACGAAAATATTGTTATAAACTACACATACACATATAAAGGTGAGAACGAAAGCGGTGAATTAAAAGCAGCCGTTACGGAAATAGACAATTCACCTGCAAATAAAATCAGTGAAGTTTGGTCTGAAAACGCAAAGAGCAGTAAGACGAATAAATCCGTTACGGCACAGCTTAGATTTGATAAGCTCATCACGAAAGCGGAATGGAAAAATCAAAGCGGCTATCTTCCTGAAATATACAAACTTGATAATCAAGTTACAATTTCATATTCGGAAAATGCACCGACTATGACGCTTGTTTGTACAGCCGTAAACGGTCAAGTGTGTGAAATTACTTTGAATGAGGTTAAGAACATCGACAAAAACGCACCGATTATTACCGAAACAATTCAGCCGTCCGAAAATCACCGTAAAGTGACAGTGACTTTAAAAGCTGACAAAGAAGTTATTTTCAGAGAAAACGGAAAACAGGGAACTGAATTTACACGAGTAATAAACGCAAACGGCGAATATGTATATCACTTTGCGGACGCTGCAGGCAATCTGACGGAAAAGGTTGTTAAGGTTGACAGCATCATTGATAAAGATTTGTCGCTTACATTCAGTCTTGCAAGTGACGGTACAGACAGTAAGGAGTCACCGGATAAACTCGGTCGTTTAAAGGTCGGTGACACTGTATATGTGAGTGCAAACAGAAACTGTACGGTAACATGGAACGGTGACACAACAGGTCAAAATCTTACGGCCGGTGCGTGGACGAAGTTAACCGTATCGGAGGATTTGGCAGGCTTGTATCCTACAATAAAGGCAAAGGACGAATATTCAAATACAAAGTATTATCACTTTATGCAGATAGCAATGCCGGATAAAAAAGCACCGACTATCAAATTGAAAAAGGAAACGGTGGAAATCGACTTAAATTCAGAAGATATTTTGTCACAGCTTAAAGCGAATATGACGGTAAGCGACAACGAAACCGAAAAGGACAAAATCAAGCTTGATGTTACTTACACAAAACCGCAGACAACGGGAACCGTAAGGGTGACTTATACCGCAACTGACGAGGCAGGAAACAGCAGTGAAAGATACGGATATATCTATTTCTATGAGGATACTCAGCTTAGAGTCAGCGTAAACGGTGAGTATATTTACAGAGATATGATTGTGCTAAGCAAAAACGAGGCACAGAACATTGTCGTTGAAAGCAATGGCGAGCCGTACAGTGTTAAATATAAAAACGGTATAAAGACAGTCGGTCAAATGAAAATCGGTGCGACTGAATTGGCGAAGAATAAGGATAATACAGAGCCGATTACATTCGTTCCGAAAAAGGCGGGGTATTATACATTTAATGTACAAACGCAGGGACGTGACAATTACAGATTTGTAATTTACGTTCAATAATGAAAAAAGGAGGTTTACTATGCTGCAAAGATTAAAAAAGATTATATCAGCCTTAACCGTAACAGCGATGATTTTCGGTATAATGCCTATCGGCGCGTTTGCCGAAAATCTGAATAAGGCGGATTACGAAGAATTGAACGACGGTTATTTGAAAGTCGTTGTTTCGGCGAAAAACGGCGGTTTTCTGATAGATACCGTTGAGGGAGATAAGCTGAACAAAGCAGATGATAATAAATATCTTTTGTTTCCCGATGAAAATTATGATACATCATATACCTCTTTTCGTGTAAAAAGAGGTGATGAGGTAAAGGACTATATTTTCGGAAGAAAATACGGTTTCTTGGGTAAGGACAGCAGTGACGTCACTTTGGTGAAAAACAGTGACAACATTGTCGCAACGTGGAGCGTTGACGGTTTGACTTTTACGCAGACCGTCACGCTTGCAAATACAAAATCGGCTCTGCACGGTATGGCGTCAATTTCATACGGTGTAAAGAGTACGGACGGAAGAAGTGCGGACAGTGTTCAGGCAAGAGTTATGCTTGATACCGCACTCGGTTATCAGGATTATGCGGTGTATGAATTGACGAAAAAGGACAGTACATATGAGCAGATACAATCCGAAACGGTTATTGATAACTCTGACGGAGAAGCATACAACAACGCATTATTCGGATACGACAATCCGAAAGCACCGTCCGTAACGGCTTATACGGTGAATGCGTCGATTAACAATAAAATTGTCGCACCGTATCAAATAGCGTTCGGACATTGGAACAACCTTGCGTCAAGTGTATTCGATTTTGAGCCTGATAACTCGTTGACGTTTACAAATCCGTATAACGAAAAATATTTGACTGCCGACAGTGCGTATGCTCTGTATTTCGATATGGGCAGTGTGGCGGCAAACGGTGAGGGCAATACCGTTGCGACAAATTACGGTATATATTCAAACGTAACCGTAAATAACGATGATAAGGTTGCGATAAATTTTTCATCTGAACTCGGAGCAATGCAGCTTACCGATACAAAAGACGAATACAAACCGCAAACGGCGGACGGTAAAAACGGTGATTTCAGCGTGTCAACGCAAATTAAAAACGTGTCGCAGAATGAAATGAAACAAATTGCCGTTGCGGTATATCCGCAGGAGGGAATAACACCGTATGACTTGTCGGGGAATCTTGACGTTACAGCTTCATATTCAAACCCTTTCAGTGTTGATATTATAGATTTTAACGCAGATGAAGAACGACAGGTTGTGTTTAACTTTAATGCAGAACCGCTTACGGCTACCGATTACAGAAAAATCGAAGTGCGTTGTTATGACGTGAGCGGAACGGACGGTAAATTACTTTCCGAAAACTTAATCGGTCAGAGAAGTATATATCTTCTTTGCCCGGGTGCAACAGGCGACAGGGTTTCGTTTATAAGCACCGCACCCGAGATTGTTTATAACAGAGGAACAAGACATATTTACCTTGCAGGTCAGAATTTCAATTTGCTTAAAAATAAGAGTGAATACGATATAAAGGTTACGCCTTTAAACGGCAGTCAGCCGTTGACTGTAAGTGCGGAAAACTTCATTTTGGATACCGAAAACAATACGGCGGATTTGATACTTGACGAGCTTATGTCGGTCGGTACATATCAGATTGTATTTGATATGAAAGATCCAACTAAAAAAGATATTACGTCTGACGCACTGAAGTTTAATGTCAGTGATGATATTGCATATCAAGGCGGCTCTTACGGAGTTGTCACGATTGAAAAAGACGGCGATAACAAGTATGCCCTAAGGGCGTATAAAGACGAAAAGGAATACAGTGACGAAGTTCCAAATGCTCAGAATATCTCTTTGCTTGAACTTCGCGGTGACTTTACGTTAAAATATGAAAACGGTAAAATTGCAGAGGCAGAGGCTGTTTCTCTTGAAACGGTAGACCATAAGGCGAAAAGTACAATAAATATCAGTAATTGTCTTGATATTGAAAAAGGTACTGTAACCGTGTCTGTCGAAAACGTCGGTCAGGACGACCAAACTATCAATATAGATATAGACGGCGAAGTTTATACAACAGGTGCAAGAACAAAGGTTTGGAGCGGTGTATGTGCGATTTCGTCATTTGAAAACGGCTCCGAATCAACACTTTTGCAGTACACAAACGAGGGCGAGCAGACAGGTGACGTTGAAAACAGCGTTGCAAATACAAACGGTATTATGCTTATGTGGCCGGGTGCGGCAAGTACCGCACAAACCATTGCGGGAATGGTGATGGAATTCAGATACTGTCAGTTCGGACAGATGGCGACAGTTGACGGTGAAGTTACTTCAAAAACACCGAAACAAAGAGTAATCGCATTCGGTGCGCAACTTTCACCTGATTTTCTTGTTCCGTCAAACTTTGATTGGAGCAACAGAAAAACTTCCGCAATGGAGGTTGCACAACTGAAAATGGCGAGCAGTAATTACACTCCGTCACAGCTTAGAGATGTACAGGACAGATATGCCGAGGACCAAGAGGAATGGGAAGACGCAGAGGGCGGAAGTTTGAATTTGTATATCCATGATATACTTTTCGGCGGCGGATTTATCGGATTTAATACGTCTGTTGAAGTAGAAGTTCCGTCATATGCGGACGGACTTCCGAGCGTTGAGGGTACTCTTGATTTAAAGGTTATGAACAACGAATACACTATCGGCGTTCAAGGCAGTGCCGATATGATGGCATTTGAAATGGAGGCGGAAATTCGTCTTAGAAGTAACAACGGAATACCTATTCCGGATAAATTATATTTCTATGCAGGCGGATTTACACCAGGCATAAATGTTGACGGAATGGGCGTATTTTGGATTAAAGGTGCAGGCGGCGGTATAGATAATCTGTTTGAAACGATTTATCCGTCCTCATCCGTACCGCCTATAACGCTTCTGCTAAGCGGACAATTCGCTTTGTTTGATGTTCTTTCCGCAAGAGGTGATGTAAGTATCAGTCCGAGAGATTTGAGTATTGCACTGTCGGACGTGAATGTTGCGGGAATTACACTTATAGACTATGCGGGAATTGAATGTGCATGGTATCCCGAACTTAGATTTGCAGCGGGAGTGTCTATCGGTATATTCGACGTTATTTCGGGTGATGGACATTTAATTGTGGAAAAAGATAAGGTTAAGGATAAGTATTTCTGGGAAGGCTATGCCACAGCAGTGGTAAGTATTCCTAAAAAAATACCGATTTTCGGCGGTATAGAAATAGGCTCTGCCGATTTGGGTGTCAATGCAGAAAAAATATGGGGTGCTTTGCACGTTTTGAAAATTGACGCAGGTGTAACATATTATTGGGGCGGCGATGTAGATTTTGCTTTCGGTAAATATGACGCACCGGAACCGACTATTGAGTTGAGTGCGGAGGGTATTCCTGTTTATTATGATGAAAAAACAGACCGTACCTTGTATATGAAACTCAATAACAGTATTCGCACATTGGCGTCAACAGACGATATATCATTGTTCGGCTCAAACGGTGCGACGGTATCATCGCTTGCGGGTAAAACGGTACATTCGGTTAATTTCGGCAAGTATAACAACGGAAACGGAATACTTACAATTTCGTATGATGCACCGAGTCAGCTTATTGCGGAAACATATGCAAAGAATATTGAAATGGAAAATTATCCGATAGTATGGTCAGACAGTTCAAAAACGGCAGACGATACAGCCAACGCAAATGCAAACGCAATGTTGAATTGGAATGAGGATACAAAGAAAGCAACCGTTACAATAACGGTTACAGATGAAAATTACTTTAATAAAGCATTGCAATTAAAAACAGGTATTGCGTCAAGCGTGACTATATACGCACTTTCAAAGTTGCCGACAATCGACAATGCGGTATTGAACAATAATACGGTAACGTGGTCGGGCGAAGATTTGGATAAATTCAACAGTCTTACAATTTATGCAGAGGAGAGCAATAACGAAGTTTATCCGTTGTACAAAACAGAAAATGTTAATGACATAAAGAGTAAGAGTGCAAATATAACAATGCCTGAAAATATGCCTAGCGGTGAATATACGGTAAAAGTTGTTGCGACAACGACAGACGAAAGTGCTAACCCTGTTGTGACAACCGATAAAAAGCTTAATTATACCAATCCGTCACAGCCGTCCGCACCGACGTTTAATGTGGCATTGGGCGGTGATTACAGTATTGATTTGACAGGTATAAATCAAGATAATTATGACGGCTATAAGGTAAGTATATATGAAGTTCAAGACGGTAAAAACGTACCGACTGTATTTGACAATATGACTGTAAGCGGAAGTGATGTGATTACGGTCGGCGGTCAGTATACAAAGACGGTTACGGTGGATAAGAACGGAAATATCGTGAATAAAAACGACCTTACGGAAGATGAGAAAAAGGATATAAAAACGCAGACCGAACAAGTCGGACTTGTAAGCGGTAAGCAGTATGTAGTAGGATTAAAGGGTTATAAAAATACATCTTCAGGCGGTCAGATTGTTTCCGCTGAAACACTGTCGTCACCTGTGACAATGGTTGAGCCTAAAAAGGCTGATGTAACACTTAAAGCACAAAATTCGGTAAGTATTGACGGTACAGATACGGTTAAAAGCAGTAATGCAGTCATAGACCTTGTATCGGATATGAATGTTTCCGGAGAATGGTCGTTGGACAGCGGTGAAATGAGCGGTACTGTTTCAGAAAAAACTATGTCGCAGAGTATAAATCTTGACGGATTAGAGGACGGTACGCATATAATAACCTTCAAGGGCGAAAACGATTCAAAAGACGGTACATTGTCGGAGTATATGTTTACTGTCGATACACTTCCTCCGAGATTGCAAATAAGCAGTCCGAATAATGGCGGATTTTTCGAGGACACTGTTACGGTTAAGGGTATCAGCGACAGTGGTGCGAAAGTGTATATCGGTGCGGAAAATCAAGAAATACAGGAAGTGACTGTCGGAGATGACGGCAGTTTTGAAAAGACTGTTACACTTGATAATTCTATGGCATATCAAAATATAGTTGTGTATGCGGCAGACGAAATTGGCAACGAAACAGTACCTGTAACATTACAGCTTACAAACAAAGCACTCGGCAATGACGACAGTGTACTTCAAATGTACATTGACGGAAAAGAGTGCAGTGACAGTACAATTAAAGCCGGCACAAGCGGTCAGCTTTCGCTAAAGGTGAAAACCGATAACAGAATTATTGAAATCAATGACGACAGTGCGGCGGCAAACAGAATTGAATGGAACGTTTCGGCAATAGAAGGTGCGGCGAATGTTGATGAAAACGGCTACATTACAACTGATGAAAAAATAAACGGCGTAGTAAGTGCGACTGTTGATAATCAGAATGTTTATACCGTTTTGGGCGGCAAGGACAGCACTGATATTCCAAGTGAAAAAATTAAAGTGAATGCGTCGGCAGGTACGGCAAGAAAGACTCATATCACGATTAATCTTGATACAGCGATTGAGGGAATGACGGCAGATAATTTTGTTGTACTGAACGGTGATAAGAATGTGGAACTTACAGAGGTTAAGGCAAGCAGTGATAATAAGACATATACGTTGTACGGCACGTTTGATACGTCTGTGACATATACCGTTACGGTTAATTTGACGGGTACAACGGTTGAAAACACTCACATTATTGCAAGCAGTCCGCTTATGATTAAACCAAGTTCGGGCGGTGGCGGAGGAGGAAACTCCGGCACTGTAACATATAAAATTACAGTTGTTCAGTCTGAAAACGGTAAAATCAGTCCGGACACCGTAACCGTAAATAAAAATGAAAGCAAGACATTTACGATAACGGCTGATGAGGGTTACGAAATTGAGGACGTAATCGTAAACGGCGAAAGCGTCGGTAAGGTGAGCGAATATACGTTTGAAAAGGTGAATGCAAAAGCTGAAATCACTGCAAAGTTCAAAAAGATTGATGCTGTGCCTAATCCGTCAGATAAGCCTGAACCGACTGATTGGAATAATCCGTTTGTTGATGTAAGTAACAACGATTGGTTCTATAATTCGGTTAAGTACGCTTATGAAAACGGTTTGATGTATGGTGTGAGCAATACGGAATTTGCACCTGACGGTGACGTTACAAGGGCTATGTTTGTAACTGTTCTGTACAGAACAGAGGGTGAACCGTATGCGGAAAATTCAAGCTTTGTTGATGTGGCAAGTGACAGTTATTACGCAAATGCAGTGGCATGGGCGGAAGAAAATAAAATTGTCAGCGGTGTGAGTGATACAGAGTTTGCACCTGATATGAGTATAACCCGTGAACAAATGGCGGCGATTATTTATCGTTATGCGGAATACAAAAATTGTGATATAACGGTAAATGAAACGGCAAATTATGTTGACAGTGACAGTGTTTCAGATTATGCAAGGAATGCGGTTGATTGGCTGTCAGAGCAAGAAATAATGTCGGGTAATACCGACGGTACTTTCGCTCCGCAGGCGAATTCCACAAGAGCACAGACAGCGGCAGTGTTTATGCGTATTAATGAAAAATTGAAGTAATCAAAATGGCGGTTTAAAACCGCCATTTTGTATTTTTTTAAGTAAAATAAACGTAATTTGACATTGCGTGAGGTATAGTGTAGAATAAAAGCAGGCTGAAAAGCCTTGATATATAGAGAGCGGTGGCGGCTCTGTTTCGGAAAGGAAATATTATGAGTGAAACAACAATACAACTTGTATTGATTTTGCTTATTGTATGGATATTAAAGAAATAACCGCCCTACGGGAATAGGACGGTTATTGGGTAGAAAATCAATTTCTACAAAAATTTAACCAAATATTAAAGCAGAAACAAAAGCTGTTTACCGCTCTTCTCTATATCTAAAGTATAACATAGTATAAAAATTATGTCAAGCACGTTTTAGATGTGCTTTTTGTAAAAAATCAACGTTTAAGTGGTTTACTAAACAGAGATTAGGACAGCTACGATAGAATAAAAAGGGTGATTTGTTATGAAAAAGTTATTTGTGTGAAGAATTGATGTGTTGTGGCAATTAACGATAGATGTATAAAGCAAAGAAGGACAATGCAAAATGCTTATGAAATGGGAAAAAGCCCATAACAAAAAAATATCCGAACAAAAGTTCGGATATTGCAACTTGTGGTACACCATCGGTCGGACTTGTCGAACCTGTCGAACCTGTCGATGCAAGTAACGCGTCAACATAGCTGTCGATGTCTACACTGTCATTTGGTTTTGACGGTGTAAGATTGAATATGTATAATACCTTGTCGTTCCATAGGTATTCACGATACAACACCAAATTTATTAATTTCTGCCGTTGTTCTGTCGTCTTGAAATCATCAACATCTATATTTTTTAAAAATCTTTTAAAGGCTGTTGCATTAAAATTATTTTTTTCCGATTGTTTAACAATCAATTCATATTTTAATTTTTCCTTGGCATTTTCCAAATCGTTTAGACGTTGTTTTGTTGACGGGGTAAAAATACCATTTTCGATAGCTGACAATAGATTATTTATTTTTCTGTCGGTATCCTCAATTTGTGTTCGTAATGCGATTAGCTCCGCTGAATTATTTTCGGCAGTTTCTGACGCCTGTATGGTGTCTACAATAGAATTTATAATTTCGTCATTCAGAAAATTTTTCAGAATGAATTTAATAGTATTATTTTCAATAATATCCCTTTGGACTGTTGTTTTAGGGCATTTACCGCCTGTTTTATTGACGGAACATTTATAATACGTATATATTCTATTCTGATGATTGCGGCCACTTTCGCCACGGATTGGGTTACGGCAGTAACCACAAAACAATTTACCTACCAATACATACTGTTCTCTTGCAATCCTGCCCGTACGTTTTTTCGCCTGTAACTGAATTTGTACACGGTCAAATAATTCATCAGATATTATGCGTTGGTTTTCGTCGTGCAATTCCAAATCACCGTAAGTATATGATCCTGTATATCGGCGGCGGTTTAAGATTTTTCGTAAATATTGATTTTTAAACAAATTGCCGTTTGACGTCCTGTAACCGTGACTATTCAGCCAATCGCATATGTCCTTGTTTATCATACCACCGGAGTACATTTCAAATATTTTTTTGACAACGGGGGCGGTATGTTCATCTGGTACGCATATATTATCAGATGTTTTTTTGTAACCGTATGGAATCAATCCGGTGGCTTTAAATTTCAGTGCGGTTTCTCTCATTCCTCTTGAAACTTTCTGCGATAGGTCTTTGCTGAAATATTCGGCGAAACCCTCTAAAACACTTTCCATTAATGCACCTTCGGGGGTGTCCTCAATGTGTTCCATTACGGAAACGACTTTGACGCCGTTCGAGTTCAATTTCTGTTTGTTGACAGCACTGTCATATCTGTTTCGTGCAAAACGGTCCAATTTCCATACTATTATGACATCAAAACCGCCTGTTGCACTGTCCGCAATCATTTGTTGAAATTGCGGGCGGCGGTCAGTTGTTGCCGACATTGCACGGTCGATATATGTATCAACGATATAGTAGTTATATTTTTCTGCGAACTTTTCACAGTCCGCAAGCTGACCCTCAATGCTCTGCTCTGTTTGGTTACTACACGAATAACGGGCATATATAACAGCCCTTTGCACTGAATTTTTAGTTTTTTTCATAAAAATAACACCTCTTAACTTGATTTTTAATCGGTGTTATGGTACAATATATATGTTTTTAATTGGTGTACCATAACACTACACTATTTCCCCGACTATTGGTAGCAGTCGGGGATTTTTTTGTTTTTAATAATATACTTCATTTACAACTAATTTGCTTTTGAAAAGTAAAAGAAAAGTGATGAGCTACTTACATTAGCAGTATATTTGATTCCATTTTTCGTCTGACTGTAGTCAGCACCACTATTATTTTTTGCGTTTGTTATAAGGTCAGCCATAAAACTATCAATAGTGTTTGCGGATAATGATGAATCAAGAACCATAGCCGTTGTTACTGCATAGTAAGAGGCATTAGAAAGCGATTCTGATGTTGTTCTTTTGGCAGTTATAGATACTGTTTGAAGATAATTGCCCTCTACATAGGTCATTAATGTAACATCATCATTCATTGTCAAATAATTTTTCATATTTCCATTCGTAGTAGCCTTACCCAAGAAAACATCATAGCCATTACCGGCGGCAGTGCTATTAAATGTTGTATAAAAATCATTTTCACTCATTCCGAATGAATTATTTTTCGCCTGTTCATCTGCTTGGCGTTTAGCCTCTGCTTCTTGTGCTGCTTTTTCAGCGGCAGCCTTTTCTTCTGCCTCTTTTTTTGCTTTTTCTTCGGCAAGTTTCTTTTCTTCTGCTGCTTTTTCGTCTGATTTTTGTTGTTCTTCGTATGGTTGCATTTTAGATTTATAGGCATCATATTCTTCAGTAATTTTGTTATTATTTTCAGTCAATACATCTATTCTATGTAATGCATTATCATAGTCTGTTTTTTGTATGCCTGTACAACTTTTTAGGCTAAAACCTAAAATAAATGTAATTACTAACAATACACATACTATAATGGTTTTCAAACGGCGAGAAAGTGCATAGAATTTCGTTATTAAAAATTTGCATATTTTCTCCATTGGACTGCTATCATCGCATTCTTGCAACTCTGTGTTGCATACAGGGCAAACATCGAGCGAATCGGCGTAAAGTTGTTGACATTTTGTACATTTTTTCATAGTTGTTTCCTCCTTCAATTCTTGACATATCTTGTCAAAAAGTATATAATTTTAATTGGAAGTATGTGGACACATATACAACTATTTTAATACCTATGGATATTCGCAGTATCCATAGGTATTTTTTTTGTAATGAACTTTTTAACCTATTTTTTGTGAATCGGAAGAATATAAATCTTTTTTATATTTGTCTTTGACCATATCTATGGTCTGTAATATATATTCTTGACCTTGTTCTGATAGCATTCGGAACGTATTCAATAAATAATTTTCGTTTTCAGTAAGTATAGGACTATTTAAAATGATATTGTCGGCATCATCTTGACCGTCAACATTATCTAAATATTTTAAGGATACATTGCCAAATAACAGATAATCAGCAGTTACATCTAATTTTTCTGATAATAATTTTATTTTTTCAACATCAGGTTCACGTTTTCCGCTTTCATATAGCGAATACGTTGACGGTGCGACCCCAATAGATTCAGCCAATTCTTTTTGAGATAAATTTTTATGAAGTCGACACTGTTTTAAATTATTGAAAAAACACATAAATAACACCGCCTTTTAAAATCTTTGCAATTTGATAAATAAAGTATAACAATAAATAATTGTTTTGTCAACAATTATTTTGCAAAATGCAAAGTTTTTTGTGAAAAACTATTGACAAATTTGCAAGATGCAATTATAATACAATTAAAGTTTGCGAAATGCAATGAAAGGAGTGATATACATATGTACAAAAATTTACAAGCGGAACAAGCAAGAAAAAATATGACAAATCAACAGGTTGCAGATTATTTACACATTTCAAGGGTTTCATATGAAAACAAAAAGAAAACAGGAAAATTTGTAGTAACCCAAATCACAGCTCTATGCGAATTGTTTGAATGTAGTTTTGAATATTTATTTGCAACAGACAAACAAAAAACAGCTTAAGAGGCGGAAAGGAAGTAGGAGAATGGGCGAAGAAAATAAATTAAAAACGGAGTTTCAAAGGAAAACCCCGTTTATAAGAAAACTTGATGTAGTGAACGCTATACTATCCATAACAGCTTGTATTATATCAATTATGGCTTTAGTAGTGCGAATATTGAAATAATAATTGCAATTACTGACAATGCAAAATTTCCGATTTTAAAAAATAGTTCACGCTTTTGATTTTTAGAAATCTTTTTTTGCTTTGAAAGGTAGTTTCGCAATACAGTTTTTCCTAATTCGGAAATATGAAAACGATTCAAACTTTCTTTGTTGTTTTCATAATCGTCTATTATTGGCTTAGATTCTTCAACGATATAGCATGAATTGGGAATAGTGGAGCAGTAAGCATTTTTTGTATAGTTAGGTTGTGACAAAATTGAGAGTCTATAATCTATAACGTCAGAATATTTACTGAAATGTTGTTTAATATCATTCTTGTGAACTGATGAAAAACCGTCAATATATTCCAAGATTTCATAATCCATTTCAGTAAGTTCATTAGCATTAATGCTCATAAATAATCACCTCGCTTTCTGTGGTGATTATAGCATAAGTTTACAAAAAATACAAATAGAATAGCCTAACGAGGCGGAAAGGAAGTAGGAGAATGAATTTTTGTGAGGCGTTGAAAAAAGCCGATAAGGAAAAAGAGTACATTTATAGAAACAACACGGATTGTACGCGTGAGGGTTTCCGTAAAGTAGTTGTTGCAAAACAAGACAGTCGTACCGATTTCTACATATTAATGAGCTGCGGAATAGGTAGAGGATTGAATTTGACCGTTGAAGATTATACGGTGGACGATTGGGAAACAGGTAAATTGACATCAAAAGAAATAGAAAGTATAAAACGTATGCAAACTGCGTGCGGGTGGTATTAAAAAAGCCGATATGCGGGAACATATCAGCCTTATAAAACTATTCAATAGTGGGAGCAACGTTTATAAATTCTTGCAAAGTCATATATAATCACCTCGCTTTCTGTGGTGATTATAGCATAAGTTTACAAAAAATACAAATAAAACAGCCTAACGAGGCGGAAAGGAAGTAGGAAAATGGAAGAAAAAGCTTTAACAACAGAGGACATCGCACGAGATATTTTACGTACGTCATACAAGTTACTAAAGAGATATGATGATTCTATTGAAAAAGATGACAAAGAAAAATACCTACAGTATGCACCGCAGGTATTTGAAATGTGCGCTGACTTTCAAAATCAATTTTAGTCAGTTAGTGTCGGAGTTGAAAGGAAGTAGAAGTATGGGCGAAGAAAACAAACAGCCATTTGCTGATATTGAAACAAATCAGCAAATGACTGTCGGAAAGATTAATCTTGCACCATATCCGGCAAAGAATTTTTGCGAATGGTTGCAGGAGCAAGCTAATGTCCATTGTGATAGAAAGGATAACTAAGATGAAAAAAATTTGGAAAGAATATCGCACAACCATTTTAGTATCAGCGGCAACTTCGGTATTAAGTACATTGTTATGTTTGTTGTTGCAAATGACACGATAACAGGTATTAAAGCATTTTTTAACCAAAGGTCCTTTTTTGCAACTCGTTGTTTGCGGAAAGGAAGTAGGAGCATGGAAGTAAAAATCATAGTACAAGACAAAGAAAATAAAGAAATGCACATCAATGAGTATGAAAATTTCGCGGAGTTACTGGTTGATGTGGTAAATAAATTGGATTTAGATGTATCAGAAGTCATTATAAAAAAAGAAAATACAAGAAAGGACTAAGGAAAAATGTACGAAGAACAAAAAGTATCAGTTACATTAGATACGGAACAATTTGAAAGGGCAATCGAAAAGGCAAATGAATTGGTTGAAATAGTAAATAGAGTTAAGGCACTATCAAAGGATTTAGCCGCTATTATGCAAGATTTGAATTTTAAACCGACGGTTATTAATCAGACTATAAATAATTTCAGTGGCGGAAAGGAGGGAAAAGAAAATGAAAGAGTATAGCAATTTATCGGAAATAAATACAGAAACGATACCGGATTCGGTTATAAGTGATTTGGCGTCACTGTTATATGAGATATTTTGTGAACAAGAGCAAAATCAAGAAAAAACGGCATAGTTAAATTAGTTTCGCAGGCAGATACGAACCGCCCGAATAGTACCCCCCCTTAATACATTTTTGAAATTTTAATGAAATCTGATAGGGCGGTTTCTATGTGCCTGCGAACAATGAAAGGAAGATTAAAAGATATGGACGAAAGTCTACTGAAAGAAAAATATGAAATAGAGGCGATATACAGAAAGCCTCTGCCTGTAAGAACATACATATGTGAGGAAGTCAAAGGCAGGTCAGATGTTGATGCAGTAATACGTTTTTTAGCGAAAAATGAGATAAGCCCTGCTGACTACATTATAACAATGAAGAAAATAGAGGAGGACGAAAAATGTACGACAAATACATACAACGAATAGACCAATTAAATGAACAGGGCAGGTGTTTGGCCCTACAAATGTTGGACGATTTACTGTCCAACAAAAAGAACCGCAAGGACTACGAAAGTCCGCGACAGAAGTTTTTGCGCGAAACGGATGAGGTTTTAGCATTGGTGAACCGCGAAAGCGGAGCAACGGTAAATGACAAAAAGGTATTGCCGTTGTTCAAAAGGAAAGTGCCTGCGATATGAGTTACAGGCCAAAGACATACAATCATCAATGTACGGTATGCGGTCAATGGTATATGACATATGTTGACCCGAAAAATATTCCGGGGGCGGTAACACCGACAGGCGGTTTTATTTGTCAGAAATGCAGACAGGCAAAACAACCGACAACGCAACGAACAGCACCGCCCAAAACGGTGCAAATGTCAATCGACGAATTGACACAAAAAAAATAGTGGTTCAGCCAAACCACTACTTTTTTAAATACTATATGTGATATAAAGATACCCACATATCTATTATATCATATATCGAAAAAATAGGCAATAGCAAAAAACAAAAAACCTTGATAAATCAAGGTTTTATAACTTGTTTAAGTAATTAAATTTAGGACGAGGAACAGAAAAGATATATGGCATACATAGAAAAAACTATCATTGCAGGGGAACATATTTTCAAAGAAAAAAGTTTCTCGGCAAGATACGGGAAGAAAAACATTCCAAGAGGTCCGAATTGGAATGAGTGTTCAGAAGTACAACGGCGAAGAAATGAACTGTTGAAGAAAAAACGCATAGTGTGGAATATCTGTACAAATTTTAAAAAGTCGGATTGGTGGGTGACATTAACATACAGACGTACGGAACGTCCCGATAGTATGGTAATGGCAAAAAAACAACGCAGTCGATTTATTCGCCGATTGCGTGAAAAGTTAAAGAAGAAAGATATACCGTTGACATATACCGCAATGACTGAACGCGGTGTCAAGGGTGGGTTACATCATCATTTTATAATCAAAAATGTATTTGACATAGGTATCATTATCAGCCTATGGGAACACGGCAAGGTGCATATAGAAAATATATACACTGATTCTATGTATGATTTGGCAATGTATTTTGTAAAAGGCGACAGCGAGAAATCGGAAAAAGATTTCACAAGTAGCAGAAATATGAAAAAACCAAAAATCAGATACAGAATAATACAAGCCGAAAGGTGGACAAGCACACCGAGAGCGAAAAAACACTATGAAATAATACATAGGTTTGACGGGTTCCACGATTTCAGCGGTTTTCCGTACCAAGAGTATGTAATGGTTCGGAGGTGTTAAAAAATGAATGACGGTTGTAACGGTTGTAAATACGAAGATACACCGTGCATAATTCGGATATGCGGAAACGCACCGAGAGCAACGGCGGAAGATATTAAATCATTTAAAAAATGTGTAATGTTAAACAAAATGAAATCAAAAGAGAAAGGCAGACAAAGAGGTGTACAAAATGGAAAGAATGACAGCGGAGCAATTCCGCGAATTAACAAATGAAAATAATAACAACGGCGAACAAATTTTGAGAAATAAAGTGAGTTCGGCACGTGGCAGAGCGTTTGAGGGTTTATTGATGAGAGGTTGTAATTATTACCGTCAAAAAGAGGTGGCGATAATAAATAAAGTCAACGAGCCGTACATAGTTACGAAAAAAACAACAGGGAATAAATTCAGCGGTCGTTTTACAGGCAGAGCCGAGCCGGATTTCAAGGGTGTATTATACGGCGGTAGAGCAATAGCATTTGAGGCAAAAAGCACGCAGAAAAGCCGTATACAAAGAAATGCGGTAACAGATACGCAAATGGAGTGGTTAAGAGAACAGAAGGATTTTGGAGCCGTTACATTTGTGGCGGTAAATATACAGGACAAATTTTATTCAGTTCCGTTTGATGTGTGGGACGATATGAAGAATATTTACGGCAAAAAATTTTTGATGCCGGAAGATATAGCAGGTTACGAAGTAAAATATGACGGTGCTGTCCGATTTTTAGAGTATGAGGACGGCACAAGAGTTGAGGGGGTATAAAAATGAGCAAAGAGAAAATATTACCGTTGGTATTAATCATAATACAGGTGATGTCAGCTATCCCGTACACGATTACGGGAGATTGGCGAAAAGTAGTGTATTGGCTTGCGGCGGCGGTTTTGAATATAGCAGTAACATTTTAGCGGTAGGAGGCGGAAAAATGAAACTAAAGTACATTTTACAATTTTGCAAAAAAAATAAATATTTATCATTGATGAAGTATGGCGACAAAAAATATTTGTCTGCCGGCGAAGTTACTGCATTGGTGCAAGGCATTAGCCCACAATGGGAAATAAAGGACTATTTCGCAGCAATGGGAATTGATGAGGGTAGCCGTGAAAACTATGCAGCATTTGAAGATATAGACGGTGAGGATATTAACGTTGATGAATTAGACAAATTGTCCGCATTGCCGTTTACTATCGGCACAGGCGGTGATACATACAAATTATTCACACGAACCGACGGTAGGATTATGGTGTTGAATACGCAATATATAACTGTATTTCGTGATGAATTTGCGATTGAATACTATTCACGTGGTGCATTAGATTATATATTCGTTGTGTCACGTGGCATATGTGTCGGAATAATAACAGCCACATCACTGAATATGCAACAACTAACGGAATTTGCGGGAATAATACGCGACGGTTTTCAACGTAATTACAAAACAAATTTTTTGGATAATGGCGGTCAAATTGAAATAACCGACTAAATCCCAATCGATTGAGAAGAAAGAGAGGAAAAAACAATGATAAACACGGTCATTAAGAGAATTGAAGAGCAACAGGCAGGGAAAGAAGATACACGGCATACGACTTGCGATTGTTGGGAGGATAAAAATGTTGACAAAGAAATATAAAAACGGTTTTATAACACTTGACGCAGAAATGTTTCCGTCGGTGGCACAAGAAACAATAGACAGAGAAATTAAAAATTTTGAGCCGATGAAAAAGGCAATAGAGAAGCTGTATGAGTATGAGCAAAGTCCTGTGAAGAATACGGAGGAAGAATAATGGATTTGGAACAAAAGGCGTTTGAGCGACTGCGTTTAGGTGCGGAAACGTCTGAACGCCTATACAATGCGCCGCTAATCATATGCTACAGCGGCGGCAAGGACAGTGACGTATTATTGCAACTGGCATTGAACAGTGGTATCAATTTTGAAGTGCTACATAACCATACAACGGTTGACGCACCCGAAACGGTGTACCATATCAGAGATACGTTTAGACGGTTAGAGTTACAGGGCGTTAAATGTACCGTCGAGAAACCGACGTACAAGGGTGAGAGGGTGACAATGTGGTCGTTGATACCGCAGGTAATGTTACCACCAACACGATTAATGCGGTACTGTTGCTCCGTCCTAAAGGAAAAAGGGGGGAGAAACAGGGCTGTTGCGACAGGTGTTCGCCGCGCTGAAAGCGTTGCAAGGTCAAAGCGCGGAATATACGAAGATTTTGCGAGCAATAAAGAAAAGAGAATCATTTTAAATAACGATAATGACGATAAACGTCGTTGGTTTGAACGTTGCGAAAAACAGGCGAAAACGCTTGTCAATCCGATTGTCGATTGGCAAGACGAGGACGTGAAGAATTATGTTCAAAGTGAAAAGATAGAATTAAACCCGCTGTATTGTGAGGGGTTCAAACGTGTGGGTTGCGTTGGTTGTCCATTAACGAATAAAAAAAATAGATATACCGAATTTCGCAGGTATCCAACCTACGAAAAAGCATACATACAAGCATTTGACCGAATGCTTAAAACAAGAAAAGCAAACGGCAAAGAGGGAACATGGCAAACAGGATATGATGTGTTTAGGTGGTGGTTGGAGGAAGATTTCAACCAATATGAAATCGGCGAGGAATTTTATGAGGAGGAAAAGTAAATGAACCGAAAAGAAACAACCGAGTTTTTGAGTAATTTACTCATTGAAAGATTATCGGGTAGGGGTAAATACTACGCAAGCGAAGTTACACTTGATTATAGTGGTGGAAAAGGCGAAAAAAAACGTGTTGATTTTATACAATTCGTGCCAAAAAATCAAAGCACGAGTGGAATTGAAAAAGGCGAGTTTGTTTTTTACGAAATCAAGAGTTGCAAGGCTGATTACCATAGCGGCAACGGCTTAAATTTTGGTGGTGACAGAAATTATGTTGTCACAACAATGGAAACATATAAACAAATTATGTGTGAAGTGCCATGGAGCGTAGGGGTATATGTGGCGTGCCCCGAGAGCAGAGAACCCACAGATGAGTTTAAAAGTCCGACACCAATAGATGATAAAACGGTAGATTGGACGTTGAAAATTGCAACAGTGGCACACCCAAAGGACCGTCAAAGGTCAATGTCGCAGTTATTATTTTATATGCTAAGGTCGGGAAAGTGAGGTACAGTAATGACGGTGCAGGAATTACAAGAATTTGCGAACGAATTAATTGAAGTTGGCAAGGGCAGTTATACAGTGTTGGCGGATGAAGGTTATTCATATGTAACCAAAGACAGTATAGAAGTCGACGACAAGGAAAAAGAAATCACAATATACGGTAAAGAAATCACAATATATTGAAAGAGAGGAAAAAAGAAATAAAAAAAGATTGATAAAAGAGGAGGCCCAAAAATGAGAAAGACATATTGTTCAGTATGTGGAAAAATGATGAACGAAAAAATCGACGAAAACAGTGGTAAACCATTTAAAATACAAATATGTTCCGTGAGCTGTATCAGCGAGGCGTGGCATAATGTCATCGAGGCACTGAAAAAAGGTGTACGTCCCGAATGGGTGTACACCTGCAACGGTGAGCAACCGCAACCACAGTCACGAAGTAACAATAAACGGTATATATACCATAATCGAATTGTGGTTTTACAAAATCAAGGGTTCACAATTAGGGAAATCAGCAAAGAATTAGATATAGCAGTAGCGACGGTATACGGTTCAATTAAACAGTACGGAACCGAAATGATATAAAATCAAGAGAAAAGAGGCGGCAAAAATGAAAAGGTCAGAGTTAGAAAAGTTTTTAGGTAAGAGAGTTACTGTCACGTTGAATAACGGTGATGTAATCACCGGAGAACTGAATAAGACGGGGAATGGTTATCCCAATATGTATACACCTGCGAATTATTATTTTTGTAAGCCAATAACAAATATATCATTTAGCTGTTCATCCATCAAAAAATTAAGAGAGGAAAAATAAACAATGAGAAAATATAAATCCAAATATATGAAACCATATATACGAAAATTAAAAGCAGGTGATTTGAAACGCATAACGTCACAAATGACATTTCAAGCATTGTTAAATGAGTGTATTATTGATTATGCACAAAGAAATAAAAAACAAGTCTATGTACTGACGCTTGCAGGAACGCGTTGTATAGTTGATGTTGGCATGAGCAAAAAGCGATTAAGAAATGCTATGATTGCGATTGATAGATATTACAGAGAATACAACAAAATGCGGAATGTGTGAAAAAAATCACTACAAGAAGTGTACCAAAAGAACAGACGAAAACGGAGGAATTAACAAATGAGATATATAGCTAAACCATGTGAAATTGAGGCGGTGGAATGGACGGGAAAAAACGCCGCAGAGATTTTACAATTTGCAAATACACAGAACATTGATATTACAAACGGAGTACCTGTCATAAAAACGTTAGAGGGTGAAATGAGAGCAGATGTAGGAGATTACATCATTCGAGGCTTGCGCGGCGAATATTATCCGTGTAAGCCGGACGTATTTCATGCGAAATACGAGCCATGCGAAGAGCAGGAACAACGCGAAGAGCAGGAACAACATAAAATGAACAAACAGGAAAAAGAAGATTTTATTATCCGCAAAACATATGAATTAAATCGCATTTTTGTAAATTACAAAGTAAGTAAAGACAAACAGAAAGCTATGAACGAGCAAATGAACGAAGTTAAGAAAATACACAGAGAGTTAATAGTAAATTATATAGCAGAAATGGAGGACGTTATAAATCCAATGAGTAATGCAGTAACGCCGGCTATTGCGGCGGCATTAACATTGGCATTAAAAGCGATAGAAAGTGATATGACGGCGGCAGATATTGCGTTTAAAGATGTTCTGTGCATATGGAACAGAGAAGTAGTAAATTGTGAAGAAGATGCAAAGAGTTGAAAGGATTGATAAAACAGAACAGGCGACAGAAGATATTTCTTGCCGAGCATGGATTGAAACCGGAAAACTGGAAGATTGAAAAGGAAACGCCGGAATATCTATACGTCGTCAGTAAGAACGGTCAACACCGTTTATTGCTGAAAAACTAAAAATCACAAATCAGTTACGAAACAGGGGGATATATCGTTGAAAATAGCAGAATTAAAAGAATATCGAAAAATTTTAAATAATGTTCAAAGTATTGAAAAACAAATAATCAGCTTAGAATCACAAATAAATAAAATTACATCCGTTGTCAATGATACTCCCCGCGGCGGAAAAACACCGGACAAGTCGGAACTGATTTGTAAGTTAGTTGACCTACGCGAGCAGTACAAAACAACATATTCGGCGGCGGTAAAGAAACTGAAAAAGATTGAGGCGGCAATAGAACAGCTGAATGACCCAAGAGAACAAGCTGTATTGCGTTTCAAATACATAGTTGGTTTACCAATGTTTCAGATATGCGAAGAACTGCATTATGAGCGTACGAAAGTATACGAGATACATATGTCCGCAATAAAAAATTTAGAAAAAATAAAAACGCGGACAAAAACGGACACTAATATGTGATATTATGATAATGTGAAAAATTCACAAAGAGGATTTATCCTTTTCGCCTCTTATCAATCGAAGAACCGCCGTAGCGTGTAAACGGCGGTTTTTGATTGCAAAAAAATATAATAGGGCGTAGTTCAACAGGTTAGAACACTGCACGGGTGATATTTTCACCTATGCGGACGTTGTAAGTTCAAATCTTGCCGCCCTAATCAATAAAATAAAAAAGTGAACCAAGCGGCGGAAAGTTCCACCGCTTTTTTAGTGCAGAAAGGACCAATAATGAACATATATTACGAAAAAAATACGAAATCAAATAAAAGAATCCGCAATCAATCAAAAAAATACGGATTGACATACAAATTTTCAAAATGGTTATTCATACAAAAATGGCGATTTAACAATCGTAAATGGCACGAGTGCCGCCACAAGCGCAGAGCGTTAGAGCGTGCGTTGACAAAAAACGGATTTATTAATTTTTGTTAAGTTTTGTTAAGGTGTTTGCGTACGCACACGCGCGCGTTAATTGAAAGAAATTAAAAAACAGCAAAAATATATTAACAAAGTGAGGTGAGGAACTATGACGAAAAAAGAAAAAATGTTCGTTGACGCATATGTAAATGACGTCAAGAGAAATCAAACCGCGGCGGCTATTGCGGCGGGTTACAGCGAAAAAACTGCTCCGCAGGCGGCAAGTAGGCTGATGAAAAAAGATGAAATCAAACAGGCTATTGATGAACGTCTGAAAGAACTGCACGAGCAAAACACAGCACAGGCGAACGAAGTCATAGAATTTCTCACGACGGTAATGCGTGGCGAAAACGTTGACAATATCCCGATATTTGTCGGTGACGGTTTTCAAAAACTGACAGAGGGGAAACCGCCTGCCAAAGACAGACTGCGTGCGGCGGAAATGTTGGGTAAATACTACGCATTGTTTACAGACAGGACACAGATAGAAAATGACGGACCTGTCGTTATTATTGATGATATAGGGGGTGAAAAAAATGGGGACTAAAATATCTGAAAAAATCGCACCGTCATTTTATCCGGTGCATAGAAAACTACACGATAAAAAATATACGCACTATTGGCTGAAAGGCGGCAGAGGTTCAACAAAATCGTCGTTTATATCCATTGAAATTATAAACGGTATAATGAATAATGCAGACGCAAACGCTGTTGCAATCCGCAAAGTCGGCGTATATCTGAAAGACAGCGTGTATGAACAGTTAGTTTGGGCGATAGAGCAGTTGGGCGTATCGCATTTGTGGAAACAGAAATTAAGTCCGTTGGAGTTGGTATACAAACCAACAGGACAGAAAATTTTATTCCGTGGTGCAGATAAACCACAGAAATTAAAATCGACAAAAGTATCAAAGGGATATTTAAAATATATTTGGTATGAGGAAACTGCGGAATTTAACGGCATTGCAGAAATCCGTAATATCAATCAGTCGTTAATGCGTGGCGGTTCTGAATTTGTCGTGTTTTATTCATACAATCCGCCAAAATCACAGCGTAATTGGGTGAATAAACACATATTAGAAATTGACAAACACAGTTACACACATCATAGTTGCTATTTAGATGTTCCGCCGGAATGGTTAGGCACACAATTCATTGCAGAGGCGGAAAGCCTAAAGGAACGCAACATAGACGCATACAATCACGAGTATTTGGGAGAAGTCACCGGAACAGGTGGCGAAATATTCGCAAATGTGGATATAGTCAGATTGTCTGATGAACACGTTGACACGTTCGACCAAATCCGCGAGGGTATTGACTTCGGATATGCGGCGGACCCGTTTGTGTATGTAAAATGTCACTATGACAAAAAACGAAAAACACTGTACATATTTGACGAAATATACAAAGTAGGTATGTCAAATCAATCTGCGGCGGAAAAGATAAAAACGAAGAAGAACACGCAAAATCAAATAATAGCTGATAGCGCAGAACCGAAGAGTATTGCGGAAATGAAACGGTACGGACTGCGCATAACAGGCGCAAAAAAAGGGCCAGATAGCGTAAACTACGGTATCAAATTTTTGCAGTCGTTAGACAAAATCATTATTGATAATATCCGTTGTCCGAAAACGGCAGAGGAATTTTTAAACTATGAATTGGAACCGGACGGAAACGACGGATTTAAAGACGAATTTCCGGACAAAAACAACCATACCATAGACGCCGTGCGTTATGCGTTGGAAAACGATATGAAGAACAAAACCGCGAAGATACGCAGTAGAAAGGAATTATATTAATGCGATTAGACGAAGAATTAATCAAAGACGGTATAACGGTCAAACTGATAGCCGAATTAATCGAAAAACACGAACGTCGTAACGGCAGATATTCAAAATTGATGAACTATTACAGGGGAAATCACGCAATTTGTCACCGAGAGCGAGAGGCGGACGGATTGGCGAATAATAAAATAATGGTGAACCACGCAAAATACATTACAGACATCAGCACCGCATATTTAATCGGCAATCCTGTTAGTTATACACCGTCTGACGGGTACAATATTGACGACATTATAAATGTCTATTTGGAACAGGATATACAGTCGATTGACAAAGAAATCGTGAAGAATGTCAGCATATACGGCAGAGGGTACGAGTTAGTATATTCGGACGGAAATTCACAGCCGCGCAGTGTCAAAATAGACCCGCGACAGGCATTTGTCGTATATAACGACGATTGTACGCATTTTCCGTTGTTCGGTGTTTATTATTATAAAACATACGACGTCAATCACGTTGTAACGGGTATTGTCTGCAATATATACACGGATAGCGAAATATGTACATATCAGTCAAAACAGGATAATTGGAACACACTTGAATTGACATATCAAGCAATACATTTCTTTGGCGGTGTGCCTATGATAGAATACGTCAATAACGAGGAAAAACAGGGCGATTTTGAGCAACAAATACAGCTGATAGACGGATATAACAAATTGATGTCGGACCGTGTAAACGACAAAGAACAGTTCGTTGACGCTATGCTGTTATTGAAAGGAATTGAAATAGACAGCGAGCAAGCACGAGCATTAAAACGCGAAAAGATTTTACAAACCGATAACGACGAGTACGGCGACGCAAAGTATTTGTCAAAATCACTGTCGGAGGCGGACACAAAGGTACTGCGTGACGACCTAAAAGAAGATATATTCACTACATCAATGGTACCGGATTTGTCAGATGAAAAGTTCGGCAACAACCAAAGCGGTGTGGCGATTAAGTACAAGATTTTGGCGTTCGAGCAGAAAACAAAAGACAAAGAGGGTTACATCACAAAGGGACTGAAAGAACGTTTTAAACTGTATAATCATTTTTTAAACCTAAAAAACAATACGCCGATAGTTCCTGTACACAGGATTGATTTTGTGTTCACACACAATTTGCCTGTAAACAATTACGAAATGTCACAAATGATTACAAACCTAAAAGGTATGGTTAGCACCGAAACACTGATAGCACAGTTGGATTTTGTAACTGACCCACAGGAAGAGGCGGAATCGGCACGGCAGGAAACAGCAAACGAATTTCAACAGCAACTGAACAACAATAGCGATATGATGTCGGGGGGCGGTTGGTAATGCAGTTTAGCGTTGAGGGATTGGAAAATGTGCAGGCAATGATTGATGATAAAATCAATAATCTAACCGAAAAACTGTCAGAGGGTATCGCCGAAAGTTGTAAAGTTGTAGAGGCTGACGCAAGAGGTTTGTGTCCTGTTGATACGGGGGAATTACAGAAATCCATAACATCGGAAGTGTCGGGAACAACCGGCACAGTCGGAACGAACAAAGAATACGCTATGTACGTTGAATTTGGCACATACAAAATGGCGGCACAACCGTATTTAGTTCCGGCGCTGAAATCGAATGAAGAAACCATTGTAGAAATTATCAAAGGCAAAATAGCGGGGTAGCGTATGAAAAGTGAGGAATACTGGAATGATGCCGCCCTAAGGCGAGAAATAGCGGTACAAACGGGAACAAATTATACAGGCGAAGAAATTTTGAAACTGTATGACGAGGCACTGTCGGATATAGATACAGAAATACAGAAAATCAAAATCAATTTTCAAAAGCGTTTCGGCATTGACAACGAAACCGCAGAATATTTTTTGACGCAGGCACAACAGGAAGATAATTTAAAAACACTGATAAAATCGTTGGAATACGCACCCGACGAACAGGCACGACAAGATATTTTAGCATATATCAGACGTGACGGACTATCTGTCAGAGCCTATGCCGCACGTAAAGAACGTTATGAGGCGGTCAAAGCCGTTATATATGCCCGAATAAAAAAAGTGGCCGTAAAGGAAATAGAGAAACTGTCAGAGCGACTGCAAGCGGTGTACAAGGAAAGCTATTACGGAGTTATAGACGACAGCGCAAAACAGTTTGATGTCGGTATAAATTTCGCTATACTGAATGAAAATGCCATACACGCGGCGGTAAGTTCAAAGTGGCACGGCAAACAGTTTTCGGAGCGTGTGTGGGATAATACGGATAGATTGGCAACAACGGCGCAGAATTTAGTTGTCAAGTCACTGATGTCGGGTGAGGCGTGGAGCAAGACAGCCGAGAAACTGTCTACGGCGTTCCAAGTCGAGAAATACAATGCCACAAGGTTAATACATACCGAGAGTTCACATATCCACGCAATGGCTGATTTACAGGCATATGAGGATATAGGGGCAGAAGAATACAGATACCTTGCAACACTGGATTACAGGACGTGTGAACGGTGTCAAGCGTGGGACAATATGGTGTTGCCACTGTCGGAGGCGAGAGAGGGTTATAACTATCCTGTATTGCACCCGTTATGTCGTTGCACAACAACTATTGCGGTAGATTTAAAAAATCGTCGAGCAAGGGACCCGCTGACGGGTAAAAATGATATTGTAGACGGTTCCGTCACATATCAAGAATGGTACAATAGCCTGTCAGACGAGCAAAAAGAGGCTTTAAAGCTATCAAAACGCAAAGACAGTAACAAGACATCAGATAAACTACAACACGCGAAATACGTCAAAGTGTTAGGCACAAAAGAAGTGCCGAGAAGTTTTGACAAATGGATTGATATACGTTATAATGATAGTGAGAAGTACAGTGAGTTAAAGAGCAAATATCGAAATGCGATAGTAAGTCAATCAAGATTGACTAATTTATTTTCACAATACAATAACGGACAAAAAGATTTAATAGTATTTAGGAATATAGAAAAAGAACTTAATAGGAGCAATGTAGGAAAAGAATGTATAGATTATTTGATAAATAATCCTTGCACTGTAAATCTATATTATAATATTGATGTTCGTAAAAGCCTTTTAGGTGAATATATTTCGGGATATGATGAGATTAATATATATGCGTCAAATACAAAGACAGTAAAGACGACGGCTGAAACAATTATACATGAGGCTACACACAGAAGATATAACATATATGGGGATAAGCATGCAGAGGCAGTATGTATAGCGCAAGAATATAAACATCATTACAATGTTGATAAATTAAGTTTTGCACAAAAAAGAGAGGTTATAAAAGAAGTAAACAGGAATTATCAAAGTTATAAATGGAGGGAGCGACATACATGAAAAAGCCAAGAAGTATAGAAATTATAGAACAAATAAAAAAGAATGGTTCTGTAACCTGTCCATTTTGTAAAAAAGGGACACTAAAACCAATAAACGAAAAGACAGTTGATAATAATTGTTATGAATGTGATAAATGTAATAATTACATCACATTAAATTAAAAAAGCGCGTTTTATAACGCGCTTTTTTGATACAATTTTTTATTGAAAAGCAAAAGACTATAATTCACAATTAATTGCGAAAAAGAAAGGAAGATTTTTATGAGAAAGATATTCGGTAAAATAATTATGACACAGCGTGAGTTAAACCGAGAGTTGGAAAATGCCCGTGTACAGGGTAGACGAGAGGCACAAAAAACATTAAGCAGAGAAAAGCAATGCATTATGACTAACTGCGGATTTTTTCCTGTTACAGATGAATTTTGGGAGGCAATAGGCACACCCGAAATTATTGGACACGGTTTTGATTGGGCGTATTTTGAGCCGGAGGGAAAAAGACAAAAATTTATGCCGTTTCACGGTTGGTTATTTGTAGATAAGACAAGTTTTGAAATCCGTCGCGAGGCGGAAAAAGCAAAGAAAATTTTAAGAGGCGAATATTTAAAAATATAATTAATTCATTGAAAGGCGGTGATAGTGTGAGAATAGGCACAACATACACATAGCAGAAAGGAGTAGTGGTCCGATTATCTCCCGACACGGGGTCAAGTGTTGTCCTGAACAAGACATTAAAAGGTTCTATTTTTATACCAAAATTTAAAAGAAAGGATTGATTTAATCAATGGAAGAACCAATTAAAGAGCCAAACAGTGAGCCAAACAGCGAGCCAAACGGTGAACCAAAGAGCGAGCCAAACAGCGAGCCAAACGGTGAACCAAAGAACGAGCCTAAAGGCGAACCGTCTGCGGAGCCTGCAAAGACATTTTCGCAAGAAGATATTGACGCGGCCACAAAGAAAGCTGTTGAAGAGGCACAAAAGAAATGGAAAGAAGACGCGGACGAGGCGGCAAGACTGGCAAAGCTGAACAAGGACGACAGAGCAAAAGAAGAAATGCGTATCGAGCGCGCAAAGCTGAACGCGGAAAAAGCTGAATTTGCACAAAAACAGTTAGTTGCCGAAACTGCAAACCAACTGTTGGAACGTGGACTGTCTAAAAATTTCGCCGAGCGTTTGTGCGGCAAGACTGCGGAAGAAACCAAAGCGAACATTGACGCATTTGAAAAGGATTTTAATGCGGCGGTAGAAAAGGCGGTCACAGAAAGAATGAAAGGCAATCCGCCGAAGTTCAACGAGCCGGACAACAAGGGAAATGACCCGTTTTTAGCGGGATTTATCAACTAAACAAAGAAAGGAAGTAAAAAAATATGGCTATTAATTACGCAAGCAAATACGCAAAGGCGATTGATGAAAGATTTTCAAAAGAGTCAATGTCAAATGCCGTTGTAAACCAAAATTTTGATTTTGTCGGTGTTAAAACAGTAAACGTGTATTCTGTACCTACTGCGGCAATGAACGACTATACGAAAGAGGGTTCAAACCGTTACGGAACACCAAAGGAATTAGAGAACACCGTACAAGAACTAACAATGAACCAAGACAGAAGTTTTACGTTCACAATCGACAGAGGAAACTACAACGATACACAAATGATAAACAGTGCAGGTTCAGCCCTACAACGTCAAATCAGAGAGGTTATCGTACCGGAAATTGATACATACAGATTTGCAAAAATCTGCGCAAGTGCAGGACAAACAGCAACAGGAGCAATCACAAAAGAAAATGCGTACAGTGCATTTTTGGACGGTACAAGTTTTCTAATCGAAAAGAACGTACCGGAGGGAAAAGTAGCGATTGTATCAACTGAATTTTTCAAGTTAATCAAGCAAGATGATTCATTTATCAAGCAGGGCGATATTGCACAGAACATTGCAATCAAAGGTCAAGTCGGTATGGTTGACGGTATTCCTATTGTTGTTGCACCGTCAACAAGATTGCCGGAGGGCGTTTTGTTTTTCATCACACACAAAATCGCAACAACATCACCGATTAAGTTGTCAGAATACAAAATCCACGACAATCCTCCGGGTATTAACGGTTGGCTTGTCGAGGGTAGAGTTTACTACGACGCGTTCGTATTAGACAACAAAAAGAACGCTATTTACGTTCACAAAAAAGCAGAATAAAAAGAAAGGGGCGATACATATGCGTTTGACAAACGGTACTGATACAGTCAATCTGACAAATCAAATTCAAATCCGTGCGTATCTGACGTCGGGGTATTATGTCGCAGACGGTGAACCGACAGCGGACGAACCGGAAGAAACTGCGGAAACGGTGGAAGAAACCAAGAAACCGACAGCGGACGAACCGGAAGAAACTGCGGAAACGGTGGAAGAAAACAAGAAACCGACAGCGGACGAACCGGAAGAAACTGCGGAAACGGTGGAAGAAACCAAGAAACCGACACGCAGAAAGAAAGAGGACTGATACAATGGATAGTTTGAGTACAGCAAAAATGTTGTTAGGAATTAAGGACGACGGGCAAGATTACCTGTTGTCCTTTTTAATTGGCGATATGGAAAATCTAATAAATTCATATTGTCACACAGCCGAAGTACCGACAAAGCTACAAAGTCTTGTGCCTCAAATGGCGGCGGAAATGTACCGCCGAAAATGGTACGGACAAACAGCCGCACCGCAAGTCATAAAGTCTGTTACAGAGGATAAACGTAGCGTATCATTTGAAACGTCGTCAGTGTCAACCGACACCGACGAATTTTTGAAAGAATACGAATCACGTTTAAAACCGTACCGCTGTAAAAGGGGGTTTTTGCCAAGTGACATCAGCAAACGAAAACTATCGGAACATATTTAGCACGTCTAATAACAAAAATAGCGTGTTTAATAACATATTTAGCGTGTTTGATAACACAACGGCAAAAATCGCCGTAAAAGGAAATTATGACGATTACGAAAACACATACGACATCATAGAAAAAAGTACCGTCACAGGCGATTTACAACCGTACAGCGGGGATATGGCGTCAAAAGATTACGGACTGCAAATTGATTGTCAGTATGTGTTTTATTGTCCCCGTAATTCAGATATAATGGTCGGTGCGTATCTGATAACAGATACAAAAACCTATGAAGTCACATATGTAGCTGATTGGAATATGGGATTGCAAGTGATGTTAAAGGGGGTAAAGCTGAATGGTAGACGTAAATAAAATTATCCGCGATATTTTAGTATCTATGAATTTAGAGGACGTCACCGTTTGTTTTTATCACCCTGATAAAGAACAAGAACTGCCCGTTATCAGCTATTATGAAAATACGACAACGACAGGTTTTTGCTATGACAATGCGGAACAGGCACAGAACACAGCTGTATCAATAGACATATGGGCAAACGGCGGCGGTGAATGCAGTCGAATAGCGATACAGGTTGATACGGCTATGCAGGCGGCAGGGTGGTATCGTGAATTGTCGCGAGATATGCCACCCGAAAACGGCGTAAGACACAAAGCAATGAGATTTTCAAAACAAGTATATTTTTAGGAGGATTTAAAAAATGGCAAATGAAAATACAGTAGTTAAAAAACCGTCGACAACAATAGGTGTTGACAAATATACATTTTTCAAGGTTGACCAAGATACAGTGACAGAGCTAACCTACGGCACAGGCTATACGTTGCCGGGTACTGTTCAAATCACACCAACCGACAGCGGTAACAGTGATACGTTCGACGCTGATAATAACGCATACGAAGTCAGCACATATATTGAAAAACCGGGACACGACATTGAAAATGCAGATATTCCACCACAGGTAGACGCTATGTGGCGTGGTTTGAAAGTCGACGAAGTCGGCGGTATCGCAGTCAATAACAAGACAGAGGCACCGTATTTTGGTGTAGCGTGGAGAACAGAACACAACAACGGTTCGTACAGATATTTCAGAACCTACAAGGGTAAATACAGTTTTGCGTCTAACGTTGGCGGTAAAACAAAACCGTCAAGCGGAAGTGTAGACCACCAAACAGCCAAGGCGACATTTACAGCGGTCACACCGGATAACAATGACGATATGTATTATTACATTGATGATACAGATTTGACAGCAGAGGGCAAGGCTGAAATTGCTACAAAGTGGTTTGAGGATATGAAGTATAAGCCAACGGCAGAACAGTTAAAAAAGGAACAATCACAGACAGTATAATTACGACATAAAATCATTAAAAGAGGGGACACTAATTAGTTTTAGTGTCCCTAAATTTGTATTAAGAAAGGGAATATATTATGCAAAAAGTTTTATCGTTTACAGAGGGAAAGAAAAAGTACGTATCAAAGCCGTTCGATTTCGAGGCTATGTGTTTAATACAGGAAATTCACGTTACAAGGGAAACGGACAGTATCGGCAGACTATGTGGTGGAGCAGTAGACCACCTATTTGAGGGAACAGAGGCAACACAAGATGTGTTAGACAGAAATCCTGCCGAAAAAATGCAAATGTGTAAGCAAGCGTGGATATGGTATATTGAGAATATGACAAGAAAAAACGTCGAAAGTCCGCAAGAACAGGAAACAGTGACAGCGGACAAGGAAACAGAGAAAAACTAAGAGATATTTACGCTGTTATGTTTAAAGCACATCATTTAATGCCCGACGTAGTAGGCAGGCAAGATCCGACAGTGTTATTTGAAATGTTGGACGCATTGAGTGAAGAAAACAATAACAGCGGCGGAAATACAACGCAAAATAACAGAACAGTAGCCGACAGCCCGTATTTGCGGGCTGTTTTTGGTTAATTAGGAGGTGTTTTAATGGCAGATATAGGCGAAATTACAGTGCGAATAACGGGTGACGCATCGGATTTGGCGGCTACATTAGGCAGTGCCAAAAATCAACTGGCGGATTTTGCGAATATACAGGCGAGTAGCGGTACAGCCGGAACAAAAAGTTTAGAGAAATACAATAATCAGCTAAAGACGACTGAAAGCACTATAGCAAAAAGCCGTAAAACACTGCAAGAAACTAAAAAAGCATATGAGGATAACGTTAAATCTGTAGACAAAAATGTAAATGCGTTGAAAATGCAGAAGTCAAGCATTGAAAATATGATTTCTGCGAAAAAAAATGAGATAAACACATTAGAAAACGCAAATAAAATTGTCAACAAGGGTAGTACGGCCTATATGGACAATCAACGCGCTATACAGTGGACTACTACTGAATTGAACGCATTGGAAAAGCAACATAAAAAAGTAAGTTCGGCTATCCAAGAGCAACAGAATAATTTAACTAACAGTAAAAAGGCGTACGAGGACGCACAAACAGCAGTCAGCCAAGCTACAAAACAGTATGAAGAATACGAAAAGGGAGTAAAAGCTGCCGAAAAAGTCGCAAATGCCGAGAGGTGGCAACAGACTGGAAAGGGTTTAAAAGAAGTCGGCGAAAGTATTGATACAATCACAAAACCGATACAGTATGCCGCAACGGCGGCGTTGGGGTTAGGTTCTGCGTCAGCTATAGCGGCAGTCCAATTTGAGGACAATTTCGCGAATGTTAAGAAAACCGTTGACGGCACGCCTGAACAATTAGAGGACGTTCGTCAAAAGATAATACAGATGTCCACGACAGGTGTCAACAGACATTCGGCCATTCCACAGACAACGGCAGAATTAAACGAACTTGCGGCGGCAGGCGGTCAGTTAGGTATTACAATCGATAATATCGTTGATTTTACCGAGGTAATGGCGCAAATGGGTTCAGCCACAAACCTTGTCGGCGAAGAGGGCGCCGCAACATTGGCACGTTTTCAGAATGTTATGGGTGTAGGTCAAAACGAAATCCGTAATATCGGTAGTGCAATCGTCGATTTGGGTAACCACAGTGCGACAACAGAATCAGAGATTGCGGCAATGGCATTGCGTATGGGTAAATATGGTTCATCTGTACGAATGTCAGCGGCGGACGTGTTGGGTTATTCTGCCGCACTGTCCTCATTAGGCATTGAGGCACAAATGGGCGGTAGTGCGATAGGTCGTACGTGGCTATCCATAGAAACAGCCGTTGCAAGCGGCGGAGAGGGTTTGACAAAATTCGCAAAGTATAGCGGTAAGAGTGCGAAAGAGTTTAAAGAGCAGTGGAATACTGACAGCTCCGGTGCATTTAACGGACTATTAAAAGGCTTGAAGTCTGCCAAGAACCTAACATTGGCTTTGGACGATTTGGGTATAAACAATACCCAAGATATTCAAGCAATGATGGCATTAGTCAACGGCTACGATTTAGTAACCGAGAGTGTCAATCGTTCAAACACCGCATACAAAGAAAATACGGCATTGCAAGAAGAATTTGACGCCAAGGCTGAAACAACAGCGAGTAAATTGTCTGTTGCAAAGAATAACGTTGTTGAAATTGCACGTTCATTCGGTGATTTAATGTTGCCGACTATTGTTGATGTATCAAACGGCGTGTCGCAGTACACACAAAAAATTGCGTCAATGGACGACGCGCAAAAGAAAAACATAATTACCGCCGGAGCGACTGTCGTTGCAATGGGGGCGATAACAAAAGGTTCGACAGGACTAATCAAATGGGCGGGTAACACCGTTGAGGCAGTAGGCAACATCAAAAAGGCATTTTCAGCAGGCGGAGCATTGGCGAAGTTTGCACCGA
>OLQK01000390.1_pt1 | contig 49225 bp, 62 predicted proteins | sample 1672501 | NCBI WGS metagenome assembly OLQK01 (sample SAMEA3136693, study PRJEB25190) | human gut metagenome | biome: human gut; feature: human-associated habitat; material: faeces | place: Austria | collected 2013
CGGCAAGCCGACTTCATCCAACACAACGCCGATATCTTCCTTCAATGACTGCATCTCTGTCACATTGTCTCTTCCTAATATAGAAATACTTCCACAATCCCGGTGGATCATATTCAGAATCAGCTTGATAGTCGTACTCTTTCCTGCGCCATTCTCACCAACTAAGCCCATAATGCAGCCGCCGGGCAATGTCAGATTCAGATGCTCCAGATTGAAATCCTTATAGCTTTTACTTAAATCCCTGATCTCTATTGCATTCATTTACTCATCCTCCTCCAGGATACGAAACATCTCAATGATATCCTCCAGACTCAATCCACATGGCATCGCCAGCTTTCGTATCTCCTGTATATAGCCTTCAATCTTCTTCAAGTTCTCCTCACGCAGTAATTCCACATTCTTCGGTGCCACAAAACTGCCTTTGCCTGCAACTGTATAGATAAATCCTTCCTTCTCCAATTCCTCATAGGCACGCTTCGTTGTAATCACACTGATTCTCAGATCCTTCGCCAGACTCCTGATAGAAGGAAGAGACTCATCTTCCTGCATGTCACCGCCGATAATCTGCGCCTTGATCTGTGAATAAATCTGATCATAAATCGGGGCACCGCTTTTATTATCTATAAAAATATTCACGCCCTTGCCTCCTTGCCTACTGTATATATACAGTATATACAGTAAGTTCAGTTTTGTCAAGACACACCTCACGACTTTCTTATTTTATTTTTAATTCATAATTTTCCTGGATTTTATAAACTTTTCATTTAATCGACAACGACTTTTTACAGAATCTGCTTCCATGCCGATTTATAATAGTTGAACACCCGCAAAAAATAGATTATAATAAAAGGAGGATACACAATGACTACATTCTTTCAGGGAGGTACTGCTATGCAGATGCTTACAGGAAATGACTTTATTGATGAAGGTCCTTTCACTATTGATGATATTTTTGCACTTCCGGAGGGACAACGTGCAGAACTCATCGATGGACAGATTTATGATATGGCCACGCCAAACCGTATGCATCAGACAATCAGCTTTTCCATCGCTAGAACTATTGCCGATCATATAGATGCCAAAAACGGCGGATGTGAAGTGTATATGGCTCCATTTGCCGTCATTATACAAAACGATATCAAAAATTATGTGGAACCGGACATCTGTGTCATCTGTGACAAGGATAAACTCAGTGACAGAGGCTGTGAGGGTGCTCCTGATTGGATCATTGAAATCGTTTCACCTTCAAGCCGTAAAACAGATTACATCATTAAGAACACCGCCTACTCCCGCGCCGGAGTCCGTGAATATTGGATCGTAGATCCGGCCAAAGCATGCACAACCGTCTATGACTATGACAAAGATGCCGCCCCGACAATTATCCCATTTGACCAGTCTGTGCAATGCGGTATTTTCCCGGATTTATCCATAACAGTATCTGACTATCTCAAATAAAAAATGAAACCTCTGCTTTTTCATTACCTACACATATCCACCCTCTCGAAAAACATAAAAAGCCCCGGTCTTTATAGTGCTTACAGTAACAAAACTCTCTGAAAACGCTTGGCGCTGAGCCTGTTTTCAGAGAGTTTTTTATGCAAGTACCATAAAAACCGGAACTCTTTATATCTCAATCTTTATTCATTTTAACGCTGCATTTCCTGCTTTGCCAGCTGTCTTCCCATATAGAGGCCCACACCAATCTGCATCAACGACGTTGCAGCAGTCAGGAAGAAAACATATTCTGCACCGAACTTCTCCCAGATGACCCCCAGTACAGCTGAAACAGTGATAGCCAGAATATGGTCAAGACTCAGTCCCACTGACAGACTGGCTGTGACTTCCGACGGATCAATAGCCAATTTTCTCATCATGAAGGCATGTACCATATTAAACTGCTCCAGCAGAAAGGCCAGTATGTACAGGCAATAAACAAGGAAAACCCAGATACCGTGACTGCCGAGACCGCCTCTTTCAAGAGCACCCGCCGCTGCGCCAAGGGCTGCAATCACAACAAGCAGATATCCTCCCTCGAAGATCATCGTATACTTCAAACCTTTTTCATCCAGCATTTTTCCGAGATATTTGCTGAAAAATGCACCGATAAAAGAGGTCACAATTCCAAGCAGTGCCACAGTATCTGCACCTTTTCCCATCAATTCGATGATAATCCACGGTCCGAACACAAGCTTGATTCGCTTCTGACAGCCATAGGCAACCAGCGTCAGATAATACGGCATGTACTTCTTTCTCATGACGAACTTGCTCTTTGTCTTTGCCTGAATCTGCGTCCTTGGCATAATTTTCTTCATGTAAACCAACAGTCCGGCTGCAATCAGCGACAAAATTGCTGCAATGACAAAAGGTTTCAAAATCTTATCCTCAAAGCTGAAGAATCCCCAACGATAGCCTGCAAAAATAACAAAAGCCGTCACCATCGTACACATATTTGCTTTGCTTTTGAAATTCCCCAGCGTCTTGCCGACTTCACCTTCTCTGGCCAGATCCATACTGATGGCATCGTTGAGAGGCATAAACAGATGCATACCCAAAGACTGGATAAACAGAAAAATCATCATCATGCCATAGGACGGACTAAATGCCCCCATCACCATCAGACCAACCATCACCAACACCTGGGAAACAGCCGCAATGCCGATATCGCTGAATCCTGCCAGTGCTGAAATAATCAATGCACACAAAACCCCCGGCGATTCTCTCGGTATTTCCAGGAACCCTCTCTGGGCACTGTCCACATGGTAGACCTCTTTAAAATAGTTGGAAAATGTCGCCGAGCCAAGGCCTCCGGCAATAGCCGACAAACATACAACCAGCGTAAAAACAAAAACGGCTCTCTGAAGCTGTCTTTTTTTATTATTCCCTTCCATTATCCCTTATCTCCTCAGTCTATTCTTAATCCAGTAACTTTCTGACCATTGGCCCATCAAAAGTTACACTCTGCTTATGATCCACTTCAATCTGATACAGGGCGTTGGCCGCAATATGTTCTGCCGCCTGCTCCAGATCGCGGATACCTGTTGTATCTGCATAACGTGCCACAATAGCATCCAATGCCTCATCTGCTACAATACATTCCTCCGGTTTCAGCTGCATCCTGCCAAGTACCTTCGGCAATGCAAATTTTGAGAAAATAATCTTCTTCTCTTCCGGCGTATAATCAGGAATGTCAATCACTGCAAAACGTGACATCAGCGGTGCACTGATCTGGCTCTTGTCATTGGCTGTGGCAATCGGATAAACCCCCACCGTCGGCACCATACATTCTATGTAATTATCTGTAAATCCAAGATTATCCAAAAGGGTCAGCAATACATCAGATGGATTGCCGTTGCCCTTGCCGGAAGCAGCTTTGTCCAACTCATTGATAATAAAGACAAGATTGGATGCTCCCGCCATAGAAAAAGCTTCCAAAATAATGCCCGGTTTGGCATTGGCATAAATACGGGAGCTTCCGGTCAACTGCTCAGGGTCATTGATGGAACTCATGTCCAGAGTTGTCCAAGGCAGTTTCAGGATTCTTGCCACCGCATAGGCGATCTGAGACTTACCGGTACCTGCAGGTCCCACAAGCAAAAGTCCGTAGGCCGGCAATGTATGGGTTCTGTTGATTTGAATAATGGTCTCGATAATACGCTGTTTCACCCGCTCCATGCCATAAAGTTCCTCATCAAGGATCCTGCGGGCCTCCTCCGGATCAATGGCCTCGAAATAATTATTCTTCCACTGAATATTCATCATAATGGACAGGGCACGCTGGGCATGTCTGCGCTCTTCCGGTGACACCTCATGAGACCTTGCAACCGCAAGATTTCTTCTGGCCCAAAGTCTGATATTGTCCGGAAGCGTTCTTCCCGCACAATTCATGAAATCCGTAATACTCTGCAGGCTGGTGAGCTTCATATCATCGCCCATTTCTTCCAATTCTTCATCCACCTGTTCTTCTGCCGGTGCATTGCTGGCCAGCAGTCGTTCGATCATGAACTGCAAAAAGCCGTCTTCAGCAGAAAGCTTTGTTCCTCCGCCGAAACCAATCTCACGGATCTTGTAAACAGCATAGCCATCCACTCTGTTCTGACCCGACAGTCGGACATTGATATGATTCTCTCCCAACCACTTCAGCAGACTGACAAATCTGGAATCAATCTTCAGGATATCCGCTGAAAATGCCCCATCTTCCTCCTGAAATTCAAAGGACGTCCGCTTCACCGGATTCGTAAACATACCGCATACGTGATGCTGCCATTGACGCTTTGTATTATCCAGGATCATAATCGGCTTCTCCGGTGTAGCTGTCTCCTCATTCGATTGAAATGTTGTATACGTGCACTCCGGCTGCCTGCTATCCTCCGGTGCTGCACTGAAATCAAAAACTGGCATTATTATCACTCCTCTTCTTTGTCTGCTCTAAAACACATTTATCTCCAAAAACATATAAACTCATTGTACCATATGATTGGCCGTGACTTCAATTGCTTCTGCATAATTATGCATTGTAATTCTAGAAAGCTAAAAAATCTATGAAATCATCTTTTATTTCTTCAAAAAAAGCCAACCGACACTCCACGAATATCGGTTAGCTTAATTTTTACACGGACTTACACACCATACGCCGCACTGGCGCCCAGCATATCTTCTATCCTCAACAGCTGATTGTATTTCACCACTCTGTCGCTTCGGCATGGTGCACCGGTTTTGATCTGACCGGCATTGACACCCACCGCCAGATCTGCAATGAAACTATCCTCCGTTTCCCCGGAACGATGAGAAACAATCACTTTATAACCAGCCCTTTTTGCTGTCTCAATTGCTTTCATCGCTTCTGATACGGTGCCGATCTGATTGACTTTGATAAGAATGGCATTGGCTGCCCCCATCTGTATCCCCCGCTGCAGTCTGGCACTATTCGTTACAAACAGGTCATCACCCACTAACTGAACTCGATTCCCCAGTTCCCTGGTCATATGCACCCATCCTTCCCAGTCTTCCTCATCCAGTCCATCCTCAATAGAACGCAGCGGATACTTCTCCGTCAGTTTTTTATAATACGCAATCATTTCATCTGCTGAACGCACAACGGGACTGCCTTTCAGGCGGCTTTCCCCCTCGAAAATATATTTGCCTGTCTCGTCGTTGTAGAGTTCACTGGCGGCAGCATCCATCGCAAATGTCACATCTTCTCCCGGTTGATAGCCGGCCCTTTCAACAGCCCGCATCAGATAATCCAACGCTTCCTCTGCATTTTTCAAATTCGGTGCAAATCCGCCCTCATCCCCAACAGCTGTCACATGGCCATCATCCAACAATAGTTTCCGTAAAACATGATACACTTCTGTTCCCATTCGTAAAGCTTCCCTGAAGCAGCATGCTCCCACAGGCATAATCATAAATTCCTGAAAATCCAGCGCTGAGGTTGTATGTGCACCGCCATTGATGATGTTCATCATCGGTACCGGCAATATATGGGCATAGGTTCCTCCCAAATACTGGAATAACGGCAGCCCCGACATCTCTGCGCCGGCTCTTGCCGATGCCATGGAAACACTGAGCATCGCGTTAGCTCCCAGTCTCGATTTATTCTCTGTGCCGTCATAGGCAATCATCATACGATCCAGATGCATCTGCTCCGTGACAGAATGGCCTGCGACAATATCTTTGATATCCACATTCACATTGGCAACTGCTTTATTCACACCTTTTCCATCATAGCGATCCTTCTCATCCCGGTCCCGCAGCTCCAGGGCTTCAAACTTTCCTGTAGAAGCACCGGAAGGCACAGAAGCACGCCCCGCAATGCCTGCTTCACAGATAACCTCCGCCTCCACCGTAGGATTTCCTCTGGAATCCAGAATTTCTCTTGCCTTTACATCTAAAATCGGACAAAAAATACGCATCATGATACAGCCTCCTTTTAGCCGCGGCGTCTTCTAAGTCTTATGCAAGTTGTAAAATTCATTGATTCTAAGCAGGCACGCTCTCGCTGCACAACGCTGGCAGCGGTACCAAAACGGTACAAAACACCGTTTAAGGACCGGCCGCGTTGAAAGCACCTGCTTATGAATCAATGAATTTTACAACTTTTTCATATATTTTCTAAAGACGCCGCTGTCTATAAATAATCTGTATCAGTATGCGTATTTTTATTTATATTATTCGTCTATAAGTTATATAGTATTTTAACGCTAATAAAGGTTCTCTTATCTTCTCCGCATTTCCCAAAACGCTACAGCACTTGCAGCTGCCACGTTCAAAGAATCCACACCGTGGTACATCGGAATTTTAACGGTGTAATCACAGTCTGCTATAGTATTGGCTGCCAGCCCGTCTCCCTCTGTACCAAGAACAATGGCCAGTTTTTCTTCATGAACAAGCTGCGGATCATCGATGCTGACGGAGTTATCATCAAGGGCCATGGCAGCTATTTTGAATCCCATTTCATGCAGCCGTCCCACAGCCGGCTCCGGCCATGACATCTGACTATCCATAAACGTCCAGGGAATCTGAAAAACGGTTCCCATACTCACACGGATAGCCCGACGATAGAGAGGATTGCTTGAAGCTGATGTCAGAAGAATGCCATCCATTCCCAGAGCCGCTGCTGAGCGGAAAATTGCTCCCACATTCGTCGGATTCATAACATCCTCCAGAATCGCAATTCTTCGGGCATTTTTGCAGACATCTTCCACTGACGGCAAACCTTTTCTTCGCATGACACAGAGCATACCTCTCGTCAACCCAAACCCTGTCAGCTGGGTCAACACATCAAATTCAGCTGTATACACCGGAATATCCCCGCACTGAGCCAGTATGAGCGCAGCCTGTCCCTCCACATGTTTCTTCTCAACAAGGCAGGATATCGGCTCATATCCTGCATCCAAAGCCGTCTGAATCACCTTTGGGCTTTCAGCAATAAACATGGCATTTGCCGGATCTTTGCAGTTCAACAACTGATTCTCCGTCCAACGGGCATAAATATCCAACTCCGGTGCTGAAAAATCATGGATTTCTATGATATTGACCATTTCCTTTTCCTTTCCAAACAGCAACTCTCAACTGCTTCCTGTCAAAATGACTCATCTGAAACAAGGAGCCTATTTATTCAATAATCGTTCCACAAGATGCACGGCTTCCGCAGCATCCCGCGAATATCCATCGGCACCAATCTCATCTGCAAAACTCTGAGTTGTAACGGCACCGCCAATAATGATCTTGCTGCTGCAATGCTTTGCCTGTGCAAGTTCTACCACGTCACGCATTCTCATCATCGTCGTTGTCATCAGAGCAGAAAGGCCGATGATGGCCGCATGTTCTTTAACAGCCGTCTCAATAATGCATTCTGCCGATACATCTTTGCCGAGATCAATCACTCTGTAACCATAATTCTTCAGCATCAGCACCACAAGATTTTTGCCGATGTCATGAATATCGCCTTCCACCGTCGCCATAATGATGGTGGCTTTTTCCTCCTCATCATCCTTGATCAGCATTGGCTCCAGATAATTAATCGCCTTCTCCATGGTTTCCGCACTGGCAATCAGCTGGGGCAGGTAATATTTCTTCTCCTCAAACAGAACGCCTACCTTCTGGATAGCGGTGATCAAATGTTTTTGGATCATATCATCCGGCATAATACCGGCATCCAGACCTTCTTTTACAAGGTTAATAATACTGCCCTGGCTACCCTTCATCACAGCCTCAAAGATTTTCTCTCCCGGAGTCAGAACCACTGCTGCTGCCGCCGTGCTTTCTCCGCTCTGCTGTTCTTTGACTGCGTTCATGCGGTTGATATATCGGATATCTGCACCAGGATGATTCATCAACAGATCAGATGCAAAAGCAGCGTGCATCAAAAGGTCCTGGGACGGATTTGCAATGGCCATGGTAAGGCCTCTGCTAATAGCCATGGTCAAAAAGGCTGTATTAACATAGGAGCGTTCTGGCAGGCCAAAGGAAATATTAGACAAACCGCAGATGGTTGCCAATTCAAGCTGATCATGACAATAAGAAATCGTATCCAGTGTTTCAATGGCTGCATTTTTGTTGGCACCAATGGTTGCCACCAGGCCATCCACCACAATGTCCTCTTTATGGAAGCCCAACTCCAATGCACGATCCATAATTGTATGAATAATCTGAATCTTTTCATCTATATTCTTCGGCAGCCCCTCATCCGACAACGGCAACAAAATAAACATAGCACCGTATTTTCTCGCAATCGGAAGCAAATGTTCAAACTTTTCCTTCTCAAGGGAAATAGAATTGATCAACGCACGCCCCGGATAAACACGCAGTGCCGCTTCAATAATATCTACATGACTTGAATCAATGCAAAGCGGCAGATTCACTGCTTGGGTAACAATCTCAATGGACTTCAGCATCATGGCTTTCTCATCGATACCATTCATACCCATATTGACATCCAGAATCGATGCGCCTTTCTCTTCCTGAGCCAACGCCATATCCATGACCATATCCATCTGGCCTTCCCGAAGGGCTGCCTGCAGTTTCTTCTTGCCGGTTGGATTGATACGCTCACCCACAACCTTAAAACCGGCATCCAGTCCGATTTCCAGTGTCTGACGTTCCGAAGCCAGTACACGTTTGTATGTTTGGCTGACTGCCGGTACAGGATATGCCTTGGCTGCCTCCTTAAATGCCCGGATATGCTCCGGTGTTGTACCGCAGCATCCGCCCACAATGCCGGCCCCTGCCTCCAGAATCAATCTGGCCTCCGCAGCAAATTCTTCCGGTGTCATACGATAAACAGTCTCACCGTCAATCACTTCCGGCATGCCGTCATTTGGCTTGGCTATAACCGGAATATTGGCGTATGCCTTCATCTCACGGACAAGTTCTGCCATCTGTTCCGGACCGGTTGAACAATTGACGCCCACCGCATCAGCCCCCAAAGACTGCAAAACTACCATGGCTGTACAAGCGTCTGTTCCAAAAAGTGTTCTTCCGTCTTCATTAAAAGAAAGCGTCACACACACCGGCAGGTCTGTCACTTCGCGAATGGCAATCAGCGCCGCACGGCACTCATTCAGACTCATCATTGTCTCAACAACAAAAAGATCAACTCCCGCATCCACCAGATAGCCGGCCTGTTCTTTGTAAATATCAATCAGTTCTTCAAATCCCATATCACCCATAGGTGCCAGCTGACGACCGGTCATAGTCATATCCCCGGCCACCAAACCTCTGTCCCCGGCTGCCGCCTTTGAAATGGCTACAAGCTGATGATTCATCTCTTCAATCTTATCTACCAGCCCGTACTCATCCAGTTTGATTCTGTTGGCTGTAAAAGTCGGAGCCAACACGATATCACTGCCTGCCTCAAAATAAGCTTTCTGCAGCTGCATCATTGTATCCGGATGGTCCAGAATCCATGCCTCGGGACACACACCCGTAGGCATGCCTGCCTTCTGCAGATTCGTTCCGGTGGCACCATCCAGAAAAACGATTCTTTCTCTGCACAATCGCTGAAATTCTTCTCTTGTCATCTATCTTAACTCCTTCTTCGCCTGTAAAATAATCCGTTTGATCAATGCTGCCCTGTTAAAAGGTGTCATCATATAATAACCGTCGCACACATCTTCCAGACGTTTCATCAAATCCACACTGATGGTTTCCGCCACATCTTCATAAGCCTCACGGCTCATACCGGCTTCATACCGCTCCAGCACCTGATCCGGCACATGAATTCCCGGCATCTCATTCTTGATAAAAAGCGCATTCTTTCTACTGACCAAAGGCATAATACCTGCTATAATCCTGCCGCCGGACTTTTCCTTCAGTTCCTTCAACCTGTCAATATCTTCCTGTCCGTAAACCGGTTGTGTCAGAAACCATTGTGCACCGGCTTCCATCTTCTGACACATTCTGGCTGCTATATTGTCTATGGAACCATTATTATGATTCAGGGCACCGCCATAATAAATTGGGCGGCTGCCAAATACTTCCTGATTCATCGTCTGTATATACTTCATCAGTTTGATGGAATTGAAATTAAAAACACTCTTAATACTCTCCCGGTCACCTCTGGCAATCGGATCCCCTGTTACGATCAGTGCATGCCGCAGCCCGTTCATCTGCATTCCCAGAAGCTGGGACCGATGGGCAATCATGTTCTTGTCACGGCAGCAGATATGTGGCATTGCCTCCATCTGTCTTGTATAACGCATCTTGATGGCGGAAGCAATCGAATCGGCTCTTGGTCTGGCCAGCGGAGAATCGGCCAGCGTGATCATATCTACATTAATATCCCGGAGTAAAGCTGCCCCTTCCATGAGTTTTGTATCATTGACATCAAAAGGCGGATCCAGTTCTACCACGAAAACCTTCTCCCCGCGTTCAAGTTTCTGTATAAAATCTGTTTTCTCCTCAACGGCTTCTTCCGCACAATTTTCCTTTCCCTCTGCACTATATACAGCAGGCATCAGCTTTTTGGGCGGTCTCACATCATTCACCAGCAGATCATGCAATCCCCTGATATGCTCCGGTGTTGTACCGCAGCAGCCGCCGATGATATCAAAACCAAGGGCTGCGATTCTTCCCATCATGTCTACATAATAAGGTACATTTTCAGAATAAAATGTTCTTCCCCTGAGTTCCGTCGGATAACCGGCATTCGGCAGCACTGTCATGTACTTGCCCTCAGGAAAACTCTGATTCTTCAGAAGTTCATACAAATGAAGAGGGCCCACCCCGCAATTAAAACCAACTGCATCCAGTTCCTTCATCGCTGCTGCTTCTAACAGAAGTGCCCGCACACTCAAACCTGATCGGGTATAGCCATTCCTGTTAAAACTGAACTGCGTCACAATGAATGCATCCGGACACTCCGCTTTAATATAAGCAATTGCCCTTTTCACACTGCGGAGCTCGGATAAAGTTTCAAATACAAAAATCTTTGCTCCCAACCCCAAAAAACAATCCGCCAGATGGATGTATTCATTCTCAACATCCGCAGCAGATTTCGTCTCATTCTCATCAATAGGCCCCATATCCGCAGCAATCCATACATCTCTGCCGCTGTCTGATACAGCCTGACACGCATTCTCCCAAGCTGCTTTTAACACTGCCTCAATTTCATCTGCCGAAAAAAACATACTGTTCACCGCAAATGTATTGGTTCGAATCAACCGTGCCCCGGCCTCTATATACGCACGGTGAATGTCTCTGATCTGCTGCAGATCATCCAAATTTGCACGCTCTGCTAACTTTCCTTTGTATCCTGTCAAACGGTCGTACCAGGTTCCCATGGCGCCGTCCGTAATCAATCTGTTATTTGCCAAATATTCTCTGATATCCATAACTGTATCTTAATACCCCCGGTTCTCTGTAATTTCCCATATGTAATGAATAACGGTTCGGACAGTCCTCACGCCCGCAATCCCTGCAGATCGTGCTGCAGCGCTTGTCTTTATCTGTTGTCAGAATACCGATAAACACAACCGATTTCATCGGTCTCAGCACGCCGTCACGCGTCAGCTGGATGGCTTCACTGCATTGAATCTGCTTCAAAATATCTGCCATACTTCCATCTCCTCCTTCATCCGGATCAGGAAACTGATATTTTTCAATATAGACATCCTTCTTCACCAATTCATTTTCCAACAGTCCATATAAACATTGAAGAGCCTCCATTGCCAGGCAATCTGCGGCATAACTGTCAAGAATCTGTCCCTTGTCAGACCATTTTTCCAAAAGCTGATCAATGCCTTCTCCAAGCGTCGCTGCCGCAAGAACTTCCTTTCCATGTACCTCATACCAAATCTCCGGTTCCAGTGCTCGCTGCATTCTGTACCAGACCATCTGTACATGAACCGATGACATCACAGTCTGCAGTTTGTACTTCTTCAATAGTTCTGTCCAGTCCTCACTATTCAGTTCAACCACCGGTTTTAGATTCTGTACCATTTATTGTCACTCATTTCATACAAGTATAGTAGAGTTATTATAGCAGAATCCAATATTTTTCGCAACAAAATAAGCCGCCTGCTGCCCTGGTGATGACATATTCTATATCTAAACAGAATTTTCATCATTGGCAGTAAACGGCTTATTCTTAATTTCTTTTATCTTTTTATCAATCTACATCCATTTAAAGCGCATCTATTTACTCTCAAGAATCTTCTCAACACTGACAAGCTTGACACAAAGTGCAAAAAGCTTGGCCGCAACAGCCAGTTCTTCAACTGTCGGATAAGATGGTGCAATACGGATATTACTATCCTTAGGATCCTTTCCGTATGGGAATGTAGCACCTGCACCTGTCATCACAACGCCTGCCTCTTTTGCCTTGGCAACAATCGCTTTCGCACAGCCCTCCAAAGCATCAAAGGAAATGAAATATCCACCGAGAGGCTTTGTCCATGTACCGATTTCAAGACCGCCAAGTTCATCCTCCAGTGTCTGCTCAACCATTTCAAACTTCGGTCTCAGAATATCGGCATGACGACGCATCTGTGCTTCCACACCATATCGATCTCTGAAGAAACGAACATGTCTCAGCTGATTCAGCTTGTCGTGACCGATTGTCTGAACAACCATGTATTTGCGGATATCTGCCATGTTGGCATCGGATGTCGCAATAGCTGCAACGCCGGAACCAGGGAAGCTGATCTTAGACGTTGATGTAAACTTGAAAACCATATCCGGATGACCGGCCTTAGCACATTCTTCAAGGATCTCCAGGATTTCATCCCTCTTATCTTCATACAGATGATGGACACTGTAAGCATTATCCCAGAAAATTCTGAAATCTTCTGCTGCCGGTGTCAATGCCGCAAAACGTCTGACAACTTCATTAGAATAGGAATAACCCTGTGGGTTGGAATACTTCGGTACACACCAGATTCCCTTGACTGCCGGATCATTATTGACATATTCTTCTACCATGTCCATATCCGGTCCATCCTCATACATCGGGATTGTGATCAGATCAAAACCAAAAGTCTCTGTAATCTTGAAATGACGGTCATAGCCCGGTGCCGGACAAAGGAATTTCACCTTGTCAAGCTTGCACCATGGTGTATGTCCAAGAAGGCCGAACATATAAGCTCTCGCTACTGTATCATACATCACATTCAGACTGGAGTTACCAAAAATCATAATGTTATTCGGATTCACTTCAGCAATAGAAGCCAACAGTCTCTTTGCTTCCGGAATACCATCCAGTACACCATAATTACGGCAGTCTGTGCCATCTTCACATTTCAGATCAGACTCACTGTGAAAAACATCCATCATTCCCATGGAAAGATTCAGCTGTGCGATAGAAGGCTTGCCTCTGGACATATCCAGCTTCAGCCCTTTCTCCTTGTATCCCTGAAATTCCTTATCAAGTTCTTCCTTCAAAGAGAGCAGTTCTTCTCTGCTCATTGATGCATACGCCTTACTCATCATTGTTGACATTCCCTTCTGATCACAGAGTGCAGACTGCGCTCTATGTATACCCTTTTATTCATAATACAAATTGCGCTCTTATTATAACGCTAAGCGATGAATGAATCAACAATCTTTTGCATTTTTTTGCAAGTTAATTAATATAATCCTGCAATTTCAGCATTTTTCGTGAATATTACCAGTTATTTTTGCATTAAATTGGGTTCTTTTGTCCATTATTTAAAATTACGATAACTGTCCCAGACAGTAAGGATCACTCAGCAAACCCTTCTCAACTTCTCTTTCTGCATGTCCATACCATCCGATATACCCTGCATATAGGTTGCCTGAAGTTCAGCCTCCTTCATCAGATACCATGCCTCTTCAATCCGATCCAATATCGCACACAACTCCGGTGAAAGCTCTTTCAGCATCTCTTCATATTCTTCACGTACCTCTTCTGATGCTTCCAGTTCTTCCTGATACTGATCTGATGTCTCCCACCATGCCATGTTCTGCAATCTCTGAATCTCTAACAACTGTTCTAATTCGACGATTTCCTTCCTCATTTTCTCCACCTCATCTTCTATTCTCAATGTTATCCTGCAACTCACATGTAAGCATTACAAACTATAACACAAAAATACCAGAATGGGTGTCGAAAGCCGTCGAACAGGCACCCCAAAGATTTCGACAAAAATCGGCATCCATGCGCAATCAATATCGCTGTTTCGAGAACAATATAGATTATCTCTCACTGATGCTTCCTTTTTTGATGCCGCAGTCTGCTGAGAGATTCTGAGCGAATGCCAAGAAAAGAAGCAATCTGCTGATTACTTGCGATCTGATCGACTTCCGGCCACTTTTTGCAGAACCATTCATAACGCTTATTGCCCGGCAAATAAAGCCGCTTGATATTGATCTCATTCTGAAATTCCAGCGCCTGATGCAGACATCTGACATAGAGCTTGGCCATTCTCGGATATTGCTGCATAAGGTCAAAAACTGCCTGCACCGGTATCTCCAAAACAGTGGTTTCATTCAGCACTTCTACACCGACAACCGACGGCGTTTCTTTTCCAACAAAAATTTCTACAGAATTCGCGACCATTCCCTTCTCTGTCATGAAAGAATCTGTCATTTCTGTCTGTGATTCATCAATAAAATAACATCGGAGCATCCCTTCAATAAGAACATAAACCTTCTTTTGAATATCACCAATATCGTAAATACAATCACCTTTTTTATAATGTACAATCTCCGATAAGCTTCCCAACTGCCCCGTCAACTCCGGATTATTTAATGGAATACATGCATTGATTGCTTCCACTGTTGTCATAATATCTCTACCCCTGTCCATTCTGTCTTTTCTCTATCATTTCCTTGATATCCATATAATCCCACTGCAGATCCTTTGTCACCAGAATATTTTCCAATGTTTTTGCCTCTTTTTCACTTTGCTTCATCTGTGCTTTCAGACGACTCAATGATTCCGGACGCATTCTTAAAAAGGATGCAATCTGCTTATTACTTGCACTGGCCTCAACCTCCGGCCATTTTTCACAAAACCACTGATATCGTTCTTCAGCCGTCAGGTTCATTCTCCGATTATTAATGACGCAGAGATACATCATGGTCTTCTGCAGATATCCTGCATACACCCAGATCAATGTTGGTATTTCATCGGAAAGCTGAAGTATTTCTTTAATCGGAACCCGAAAAACCTCTGTCTCTGTCAATGCTGTCATCCCAACCGTTGACTGTTTATTGAAATTTTCTACATTCATGAAATCATTCTTCTCCGAAAAAAAGCACAGAACAACCGGATGCTGATGCTCATCATAAAAATATGTATAAACTGCCCCTCTCAGCAACATATAAAAATGTGTATAGGTCTCTCCTGCTTTATGGATTTCCTGCCTTTTCTTGTAAATGACTGTCTCTGAAATCTCACTCAGTCTTCTGATCACCGCTTGATCCTGTGTACGGAAAAGTTGCCTGATCAATTCTTCTGACACCATATATCATTACCCCTTATATTCATTTTTAAGTCATGATTCCATAATAGTAACATTTTAAATATAGAATTTCATTAACATTTGTTAATATAATTTTTGTTCTAAAAAAAATAAACAGGTTATAAAGCATGTTTTCTTTTCGCTCTATAACCTGTATTGTCCGTCCATTTCTTTTCTCACATCAGCAGACCATCAATTTTTTATTATACCCAGCGCTTTGTTTCTACTTTTTCAAAACGGTATTTCTGCTGCACATCCGGGTATTTGGTTCTATCTACCTCACTCATAAACATCCCGTATGGTCTGGCACATGTTTTATACGGCGGATAAAGCGCTTCATAAATCACCAGTTTCTCACCTGTTTCCGTATGCTGTGCAAATGCCAGAACTTTGTATAAGTATTCCGCACTTTCCTCTGATACCCATTCCCGTTTGAAATGTCGAACAATATCTCCCACTTCAATGTCCCTTTCAAGAACATCCTCTGCAGCTGCTTCATCTCCCTTAGATTCGGAATGACCATTCTGTTCATCCATCCGGACATTCTCTGCTGCCGCCTGCTCAGGCTTTCCCTGCGCATCCAGTTCAATATATTCCTCTCTGTCAATGGATACAGGAATACCTGTCTTTCCCTCAATGTGAACACCACCATACCAGGTACCTGTTACTTTACAGATATCTCCTACTTCGTATTCCATTGTATAATCATCTTTTTTCTTTATGATCTTTACTTGTTTCATGTTCTTCTCCACTTCTTCTGATTCATTACAATTCCCGCTTTTTCCGCACCGCTTCATTCGCTTTCCGTTTCACCGGATTCATCCGGACACCTGATTCACCCTCGACACCAATACATCCAGAATCTCCTTTGCAACTGCCAGTTTGTAAGTCAGTCTTGTAGGCTGCACTGCCAGTTCAATATAATAGGACTTCATGTCTCCGTTAATCACAATTGCAAAATACACCTGCCCAGGAACGGATGCATCCGGATTAGCCGGATCTATATTTCCCATGGTTCCTGTCACACCGATACCAATATCCGCTTGATAAGTTTTCGCACAGGCTGCTGCCATTGCCTCTGCTGTTTCCTTGGAATAGACCGTATACCTGTCAAGTATGTCGGCCGGCACCCCCTGCATAACTTTTGCCTCATTGCAATAAGTCACAAAAGCCCCCTTGAATACCGCCGAAGAACCCTCTGTATCAGTGATCAACGAAGCAATCTGACCGGAAGTCGCACTCTCCATGGTCGTGATCGTCATTTTCTTCTCTATCAGAAGTTTCGTCAATTTCCTGTATCCTTTCCTGACCGCTGCCTCTTCGTATTTTGCTCTATTACTCTCGGAGATTGCCTTTGCATTCACCAAACCGCCGCATTTATCACCCATGTCCGGCTTCTTCAAATTCTCTGTATATTTTTCAACCATACCTTTAAATTCTTCTTCAACATCCCTGTAAGGCCTTTCTCTGAAATCCGGTTCCGACATCAATATAGGCGTCTGTCTGCACTCTTCTCCCGGCATCATTATTCTAAGTTCATGCTCCATCATCTCATCATCAATCTGCTTGCAGAACTTTTTCTCTTCGGGTGTCAGATCCGCCAATTCAAAATAATCATAAATGACATCCATGATCTGTGCCTCGATGTCCAGATAATTCGTCAGATAAGGTTTCACCGGCCGGATAATATCCGCAATATAAGCCTCACTGGCGTCATGCAACAAACATGCCAGAACAATTCGCCCCGACCATCCTCTGGCAGCTGCTTCACTGGCACAATTCATCGAATGCTGCGCCACCGAAAAAAAATAGCGGATATGCCCACCGCCCCTACAAACCAGGCTTAGTGCATGGGCAATATCCTCCACACAAACATCCTGTTTCATCATCTTCAGCGGATCAAAAATCCGCCCGGTAAAAGTATTCATTGCACTCATCTCATTTTACTCCTAAACACTTCTTCTGTCATATTCATTCGTTTAGCAGCTCCTTGAATAGTCAGAATTCTGTCTTTAATCAAATTTGTTAAAATCTGAAGCTTTCCTTCTTCATGCTCTATACATGCCCGCTCTTTTATTATATCTTCTATAGCTGTACGCATATCTATCCTCTCCCTCAGGAATTTCTATAGACATATTTTTCTCTGTATCCACCATACTATCATCAGTCATTTGATTAATCAAGTCCATTTCCCGTTCAATTCTATTCTCATTCTGCCCCCATTCGACACCCTTCGACAGATTCTGATATTCTTCGCCAGCAATAATCCAAATTCATAAACTTCATTCACGTCAATCGAACATACAAAATTAAAAGCCCGATCGATGAATCTTCCTTCGACCGGGCTTTTAATGAATTTCCTGTAATTTCATTTAATACACCTTCAACTTTCATAGAATTCGATTGGATAAATTATGTTCCTTTTGGACTATACCTCCTATTCATAAATTTGCATGTCCACTATGGGCCTCTGCCTTTCTTCATAATCATCATCTCCTCTGTTACATGTATAGCTGTTAACGACATCTATGTAAACTCGTGAGAGATTATTATTCGATTTGATCAAGACTTCTTATGCCATTGGACCGTCCTCCTGTTCTAAGACTCGACTACTTCTAACTATCCTCTTGGTCTAATACTGGAATAAACTTCCTTTGTTTCTGTTAGGCATCTCCTCTTTGTTGTCTTTATAGTAACACAGTTATTTTAAAACGTCAATAGTTTTCTTTATATTAATCTTCCAATTATAAATATTCAGAATTTTCACACTTTTTAAGTGTACTCACCTACTATATATGGCTTCCACCCTTCTTCTCTCTTCCTGCAGAAACATTTCTATCTTCTTTCTGACTAATAAAAAAGCGAAACTGTCTGTACACAAATAAATATGCCTTCCAGTTTCGCTTTAAATCTACAAGGATTTGCAAATCTCTTATATCTATTACATTTTTAAGATGACATTGATTTTGTCTTTTAGCATATCTGCAAATATCTGACCATCTTCAGCTTTGCCTGCTACCGAACCATAATGTGTCGGTACTGCTGCTTTCGGATGAATCATTTCTGCCAGCTCAGCTGCCTCTTCTGCTGTCATTGTATACGTTCCGCCGACAGGAATCATAGCCACATCACACTGGATTTTCTTCACATCCTCATTGATATCCGTATCTCCAGCAATATAATAAGTCACCTCATTCATTGTCACAAGATAACCTACCCATTGATTCTGCTGCGGATGAAACTGTTTGCCAATGTTGTAGGCAGGCACTGCCTGAATCCTGACACCATTGATCTCCAGTTCATCTCCCGGAGCTACCAATTCTGTAAACTCCTCAGAAATACCGCTGTTGCTCAATGAATCCTTCATTGACTTCGGACAGACAAGAATCGTTGCTGCATTTTTTACCTTCGCCAGATCTTCCGGTGAATAGTGATCAAAATGTTCATGGGTCACGCAAATAATATCAGCATCATGGGTTTCTTCCTCCACATGAAATGGATCAAAATAAATGATCTGATTTCCTGCTATACGAATACTGCTGTGAGTTAAAACCTGAACTTCTTCATACATTATCTGTTACCTCCTTGCTTTTTCTCTATTCTACCATATCCGGCACTCTCTGTCCTTATGAAGCTGAATTTTCTTTGGCTTTCTTGAAAGCCTCATCCAATGTATGCCAACCCAAGACTGCACACTTTACTCTGGCAGGCATATGGGCAATATCTTTCAATGCAGAAGCTTCTTCCAACTGATCGATTTCCTCATCCGTCGCTTCTCCCTGAATCATACGCAGGAACATGTCACCAAGCTTCAATGCCTCTTCCTTTGTTTTTCCAAGGATCATCCCCAGCATAATGTCTGCGGATGCCTGGGAAATGGCACATCCATCTCCTACAAAGGCACCATCTTCAATGACATCGTTTTCAACTTTCAATTTCAGAAAAATATCATCTCCGCAGTTTGGATTGACTCCTTCCAGAACAATATTGGCATCCGGAAGATCATGTTTATACTCCGGCCGCAGATTATGTTCTGTCAATATTTCATTATAAAAACTTCTACTCTCCATATCCCATTCTCCTTCTTATGCTGGCAACGCTCTTTACAAAAGCATCCACTTCATCCAATGTATTGTAAAACATAAAACTTGCTCTTGTCGAAGAATGAACGCCAAGATAGGTCAGAAGCGGCTGAGCACAGTGATGCCCGGCACGAACATCAATGCCGTCTGAAGCAAGGATTTCACTGACATCGTGCGGATGAACACCCTCTATTGTAAAAGATACGATACCTGTATGGTTTGCCGGATCTTCAGAGCCCATCACATGTACATGCGGCACCTTAGCCAATCCTTCCATCGCACGCTGTGTTAAGGCCAGTTCCTGCTCCTGGATAAAATCAAAGCTTACCTGATTTAGGTAATCAATGGCAGCCGCCAACCCTGCTGCACCGGCAGCATTCACTGTTCCGGCCTCAAATTTATGCGGTAATTCCGCAAATACTGCCCCTTCTCGTGTCACGGAATCTATCATTTCACCGCCAGTGAGAAATGGCGGCATTTCTTCGAGCAATACTTTCCTGCCATATAATACACCGATTCCCATCGGCCCCATGAGTTTATGCCCTGAAAATGCCATAAAATCCACATCCAGTTTCTGCACATCCACAGGCATATGCGGTACACTCTGCGCACCATCCATTACAACCACTGCGCCTACTTCGTGTGCGCGGGCCACGATTTTCTCTATCGGATTGACACATCCGAGAACATTGGATACCTGAGCCACTGCCACCAGTTTTGTCTTCTCATTGATTACCGTCTGAATCGTTTCATCTGTCAATGTGCCGTCAGTTTCACACTCCATAAACTTTAATTCAGCACCGGTCTGACGTGCCACCATCTGCCATGGCAAAAGATTGCTGTGATGCTCCATAATAGTGACCGCAATCTCATCTCCAGCCTTCAGATGGCTGAGGCCATAGCTGTAGGCCACCAGATTCAGCCCTTCTGTTGTATTTCTTGTAAAAATAATCTCTTTCTTGGAAGTTGCATGAATAAAATCACGTACTGTCGCTCTGGCGTTCTCACAACTCTCGGTAGCCTTCAGACTGAGAGGATAAAAGCCTCTCAGCGGGTTCGCATTTTCTGTCTCATAAAAAACCTTGACTGCATCCAGTACAGCCTGCGGGCGCTGGGCTGTTGCTGCATTATCTATATAAATCGTATCCTCATTCTGTAAAAGAGGGAAATCTTTTCTGTAATCACTGGCTGTCATTGCTCATCACCTTTGTAAGCTGGTCTGCTACAATCCTTTCTGTTTCTTCATCCTGTATATGCTGGTAGAGGACTTCAAGTTTTGCTTTTGTCATAATATCCTCGGCTGTCTCCTGATCGATGCCTCTGGCCGCAAAATAGAATAATGTTTCTTCATCCAGTTCACCAATGGTTGCGCCGTGGCTGCCATCTACATCCTCTTCTGCGCAAAGAATCAATGGAATCGTCTTATTCTCCACATCATCCCCAAGCAGCAGTACATTCTCAGTTTCTGCACCTTTGGATCCCGATGAACCGCGTTTAAAATCAATGGAACCTCTGAAAACTTTCTTTGCCGCATCTTTTAGTGTACCGTCTACCTGAATGTCACAATTTGTCTTCTTTCCCCAGTGGTTGATAACCAGATTCATATCCAATGTCTGCTGCTTCTGGCCAATATAGCCAATCTCCGTATGTAGTTCAGACTGGTTGCCTTCCAGTTCTGTCTGAATGCCGTTATATACATCACCTCTGCCGACAAACATCTGAAGAACATCAAGCTTTGCTGTCTCGCCGCAGACAGAACCTACTGCGTTCAGTAATCTCTGTCCTTCATCCAGCATATTGATCTGTATCAGGCGAATCGTGCTGTTTTTCCCAGCATAAAGTTTTGTTCTGAATGCCAGATCGCTCTGAGCCTTTTTGCCGGATGTAAACTTCTCAATCACTGTCACACGGGCATTTTCTTCCGCTGCAATATAAACAGTTCCCGCTGCATTCTCCTTATCTTCATTGCTGATATCCAGTCTGATGACTCTGTCACCAGCTTCAGCCTTTGCTGTAAACTGTAAAATCGGAAGATTCTCATCCTCAAATATCGCATCCGCCTCAGCGCCGACGCCTGTTGTCATTTCCTTTATATTCAAACCGGCTTCAGATACCTGTTCCGGCTCTTCTGCCATCACCATGCAAGGCTGCACATCCCCATTCCATTTCACTGTTGTATCATTTAAATGGAGCCAGTACCATGTTTTGGATGGCAGCGGATTAATCTTTAATGTCTCATTCTCTTTCATCTTCAAATCCTCCTTTACCCTATCCAATACTGCCTTTCATTTCAAGTCGAATCAGATTGTTCATCTCAAGTGCATACTCAAGAGGCAGCTCCTTTGATACGTTGTCCGCAAATCCACTGACGATGCATGCTCTTGCATCTTCCTCGCTCATGCCTCTGGACATCAGATAGAAAACGGCCTCGTCACTGATACTGCCGATCTGTGCTTCATGACCTACATTAGCATTCTTGGTACGGATATCCATGGCAGGGATCGTATCTGATCTGGATTCCGAATCCAACATCAAAGACTGGCAGGAAACCGCAGATTTTGCACTTTCTGCACCTTTATTCACAACAACGGATGAACGGAATGTACTGATACCGCCATCCTTTGAAATAGATTTAGTATTAATATAAGAACTTGTATTTTCTCCAATATGAACAACTTTGGCACCTGTATCCAGATTCTGGCCTTTGCCGGCAAATGTAATGCCTGTAAATTCCATCTTGGAGTCACGGCCTTTGAGAATGCTCATCGGATACAGATAGGAAACATGTGAACCAAAGGAACCGGATACCCATTCAATGGTTCCTCCTTCTTCTACCAATGCTCTCTTTGTGTTCAGATTGTACATATTCTTGGACCAGTTTTCAATCGTCGAATAACGAAGTCTTGCATTCTTGCCCACAAAAAGCTCCACACATCCGGCATGCAGATTGGCGACATTATATTTCGGTGCTGAACAGCCCTCGATGAAATGCAGATCGGCCCCCTCATCCACAATGATCAGTGTATGCTCAAACTGTCCTGCACCAGGCGCATTTAATCTGAAATAAGACTGAAGCGGAATTTCAACAGAAACCCCCTTCGGTACATACACAAATGAACCGCCGGACCAGACAGCCCCGTGAAGTGCGGCAAACTTATGATCTGTCGGTTTCACCAGCTTCATAAAATGCTTCTTCACCATATCTGCATATTCACCGGTCAATGCACTCTCCATATCGGTATAGACAACACCCTGTGCAGCGACTTCCTCACGAACATTGTGATAAACCAGCTCAGAGTCATACTGGGCACCGACACCGGCCAACGACTTTCTCTCTGCTTCAGGAATACCCAGACGCTCAAATGTATTCTTAATATCTTCCGGCACATCGGACCATTTGGCTTTCATCTTCGTATTCGGTCTGACATAAGTAACAATCTGATCCATATTCAAGCCTTCTATAGATGGCCCCCAATCCGGCACTGCCATCTCATTGTAAATTTGAAGAGAATGCAGACGGAAAAGTTCCATCCATGCAGGATCATGTTTCTCTTTGGACAATTTCTGCACAATTTCAGGTGTCAGTCCTGCTTTAATCCTGTATGCGTCTTTTTCATCATCTTTAAAATCATATATGCTTCTATCTATATCTTCAACTTGACTCTTTTCTTTCACCGTCAGTCACTCCTTTCCCACGCCGCTTTTACTGCTCCTGAGTTTCATAACTTCCGAATCCGTTTTCATTGATCTCTTCAACAAGGGATGCATCTCCAGTCTTGATAATCCTGCCTTCAACCATGACATGGGTATAATCCACATGCAGTGCTTCCAGAATTTTTGTACTATGTGTAATAACAATTAAACTGCCTTTGCATGTCTTCTGGTATTCTTCAATACCTGCTGAAACTGTACGTACTGCATCCACATCCAGGCCAGAGTCTGTCTCATCAAGGATGGCCAGTGAAGGTTTAAGCATCAGAAGCTGAAGGATCTCTGCCTTCTTCTTCTCACCGCCGGAAAAGCCCACATTCAGATCACGTTCCGCATAAGACGGATCCATCTGCAAAATAGCCATTGTCTTCTCAAGATCTTTCTTGAAATCCCACAGTTTGATTCTCTTGCCGGTTTTCTGTTCCAGTGCATTTCTAATAAAGGAACTCAGTGTCACGCCTGGAATCTCAAGCGGATTCTGGAAAGAAAGAAAAATACCGTCTTTGGCACGCTCATTGACTGGTTCCGCCGTAATATTCTTGCCTTTAAACCATATTTCGCCGGACTTCACAGTATAACGTGGATTACCCATCAGTGCATAACCGAGGGTAGACTTACCTGTACCGTTCGGTCCCATCAAAACATGCGTCTCCCCTTCACCTATGGATAGATCCACGCCATGAAGGATTTCTTTATCTTCAACATCAACATATAAATCTTTTACATTCAATAACTGCTTGTTCAACATTTTTATGCCTCCTACTTGTTTCTTCTCTATTATAATTATGCTGTATTATTATGCTGTATTTTCCTGTGTTATCTGTATCTATTCATCGAAACGGCCCTTCCCAGCCACATCAGCCAGTGTCATATTATCCAGATAATCTGTGATAACATTCGACAATCCCTGCCATACTGGCAGCGTGCAGCAAAGCTCTGCTCTCCCGCAAGGTTCTGCATTATCCTTGAGACAGGATACAGGTGCCAGTGTTCCTTCGGTCAATCGAAGAATGTCACCGACTTTATATGCCTCCGGCTTTCTGGTCAGATGATAACCGCCGCCTCGGCCGCTGGTTCCTTCAATATAGTGTTCCTTTGACAGCATTCTGGCAATACTCTCAAGATACTTCAGAGAAATACTCTCCGCTTCCGCTATCTCTTTCAGCGGTACAAACTCCCGGTCTGCATTGACCGCCAGATACGTCATAACCCGCAGTGCATAACGCCCCTTTGAAGAAATCATTATCATCCTATATTCATTCCTTTCCTTTTTCTATGGGTATGATATACCCATTTACCTGCTATGTCAATAGGCAATTAAAATAGTGCGTCATCTAAACAAAAAAACACCCGCCGGATTTATTCCAGCAGATGATTTTCATTCTGTATACCATATTTAATTTGTAACTGTTTTTTGAAATTTTATTTAGCAGATACGCCACACCGATGAAATGCGTAGCATTTTGGAGGTTAGCTCTGAACAGTTAGTTTAATTTCTTGAACACTTCTCTGCATCTATCGCCAGAACAAACATCAGCACATATAATGCATCTTCCGAATTCACGATATCCATCACGTAAGTGTCCGTCATATGAAAAAGCTCCTTCGAAATTGCAGCAATCCTCTGTCCGCCCGGTCCAACAATCGTATAGTCCCATTCCATATAACCGCCCTCGATATGCCAGCCGTTAAAATCAATATCGTATTTCGGCTTCAAAAATGTCAATTCTTTCTGGATGCAGCCAATATATCTTTCTTTTTCATAGACTTCAAACTTCGGAAGCAATGTCAACACCTTCTCTTTGACTGTCCCGACTTCTTCACCGTAAACACTGAAAATCTTCAGACAATGTCCCCAAGCCAACTGCCCTTTAACAACATAAACTGTCTGTTCCGTTTCATCATATATATCATAACTGTCAAACCATGAAAACAAACGCTGCTTAAACAATAACTTCGTTTCGAACACCTCCTTCAAGATCTTTCCAGACAAAATCCGATCCTTCCCAAGTCATATACCCATGATAACTGTTTTCTTTCGGGATGGATACCGAACCCGGATTCATATAAATATAGTTCTCATGCGCCACACACTTCGGAACATGAGTATGACCGTGCAAAAGAATATCACCTTTATGCAGCGGCGGCAAATTTTTCTCATTGAAAACATGCCCATGGGTTGCAAAAATCATCCGCGTACCTGCTGTCAAAATTGCATATTCTGCCATCACCGGAAATTCCAGCACCATCTGATCCACTTCCGCCTCGCAGTTTCCCCGGACACAGAGAATATCGTCTTTCATTCCATTCAAAAGCTCAATAACTCTTTTTGGCTGATATCCCTCCGGCAAATCATTGCGGGGCCCATGATATAAAAGATCACCTAACAACAGCATCCGATCTGCCTTTTCCTGCTTGTAAGCCTCGAGCAACTTTTCCAGATAAGCGGCCGAGCCGTGTATATCTGATGCAATCATCCATTTCATCTCTTCTTCTCCTTCCGACAATTCAACGCTCATTCCTTTATCTATTATTGTCAGAACAGAATGATTCGTCAAGTACTCTCTTGCACATTCATGGATAAACGGAACTTTTATGGGCGAAAATTCTTCAATGCATCCATCGTCTGCTGAATCAGTTCTTCCAGACTCCATTCAAGCATATCTGCCCCTCGCTGGATAACTTCTTTGAAAAATTCTATTTCTTCCATAATTTATTCTTGTAAACATAAAAAGCACGTGAGATTCTTACCTCACGTGCTTATCTTATATGTGTACAAATGCCATTTTCACAAAAAGCAACTGTATTATACTATCTTTCTAACAAAGGCCTTAGAACTTGCCAGCTCTTGCTGCTTCCTCTACGCTAACTGCAACAGCAACTGTAGCGCCGACCATTGGGTTATTGCCCATACTTCATATACATTATTATATGAGTCATAATATGATGTGTAATCATCACGAAACACTTGATTTTACTGCATTTTCAGACATTTTAAAAATTTATTGTAACTCATTAAAATTTATCGTTTTCACAGTAATCCGCTACAAGTGTGTACAAAACGTGCACATCCGTGATTGAAATTAGATAATGTACACAAAAAAATCCTCCATGCTTTCAGTTGGCCTAACTTAATAATAACATATGATATAAATGTGGGCAAACGTTATTTTTTTACTTTCTTAGCTCTTTCCCGGCATGCCGGTCCAAACCAACCATCTACACTCAACCTTTCTGCTTTCTGGTACGCTCTTACCGCAGCCTCTGTCTTTGCTCCAAAGTCCTTATCAATTTTCGAATCGTAGACGCCATACCACTGCAAAAACAGCTGCAGCCACTTTACAGCTTCACCGGTATCTCCACGCTTCAGATAGCCCTTGCTTGGCAGTGTTGGGAAAGTTCCTGTATAGAGTGCTGCACCATTCTTCTTGCGGATGATCCAGATAACATTGGTATCATAGCGCAGTTTTTCCGGATCGAAGTAGCCGGTGTTGTTTCTGGCACCGCTGTCTCTCATGTACAGTTTACCATTCTTCAGATCAGTTGCTGACAAGTAATGGCCGCCACTGGTCCAGAAATTGTCTTTGGCACCATTGGATTTTCCAACCGTGAGAAAGAGGGCCCACCAGTCACCAGAAAGACTCTGCATCTTTGCCATGGCCTGCTTCCAAGCTGTACCGCCCTGATGTTCCGGCTTGTAGTAACCAAGCACTTCCATACCATGTTTTTGCAGTACATCAGTAATGCCGGCGCGGGTCGTGCCAGATGAATAGAAATGACCATGATCATACAGCCAATTGGCTACCTTGACCGGGTTAATGCTGCCATCAAGATTACACAACACAGAAGCTGAAGCACACGGACCACAGCCTGACAGCTTCATTGAAATCCCGTGAACTGGATTATAATTTCCCTGTTTAAATGTCTTACTCATATATTTGCTCCTTTCAAAAAAGACGCCCGTAGACGCCATTATTTCTGTTCAATCTGGTTTTGTTCTTCTGTCTCTTCTGGAAGCTCTGTGGTCATGTCTTTCAGGAATTCTTCCAGCCAATCTCTCATTTTTGCTGATACTGGAAGGCCACAAAGAACCATGTTCTTTAATATCGATACACATTCATAAAGAATAAACAACAGGCTGAATAATTCGCACAAACCAACCTTCGTGAGCCCGATTACTTGAAGATATTCATTCGGAATCATAAAAGCTACATTAACATGTACTAGCAAATCCGCTGCCATTAAAGCCACCGCACTGACCAACATGGCCACCTTTCGAATAGCTCCATCAATACCTGCAGAACTGTTGAATTTACGATATTTAATCGCCCTGAGGACACCAAGAAGGGTATCCAGAACTACAACCAGCATCAAAAACTTAAATACCACGCTGGATGTCATTGCATTTGCAAAAGTGTATAAAAATTCAATCTTCATCTCTTTTCCTCACTTTCTGAATTTTTTACATTTTCTTGTCACATTTTCCCGATTAAAACGGTATAAATAGTGTACAAAAACATTATTGTACCTTTCTCCCCAAGCAGAGCTCCCCGCATAATAGCGGGGAGTTTCTCATTAAATTACAAAATTGTTATGGCCGTCTTTTACAGATTGTGCATTGGCCGTAATGTATTCCATAGTCGTTCCAAGATTCTTGTGTCCAAGCAAACGGCTTACATCCACGATGCTCATGCCGCGATCCAGCGCAATAGTTGCCGTTGTATGTCTAAACACATGTGGAGTTACATGCGTCCCAACACCGGTCGTCCTGGCCATAATCATTCTGATAACCCTCTCAATCCCAGACTTCTTCATTCGGATATGCGGCTTTGTGTCATGTACAATCAATGCTGGACTTTCATCCGATCGTGACTCAAGATATTCCTTCAGAACGACCTCCGCCCTGGCGTTGATATAGCTTGTCCGGTGCTTGCTGCCCTTTCCAAACAGGGTAACTTCTTTTGTCTCGAAGTTTACATCTGTGATATTCAGATTGCAGAGTTCTGAAACACGGCAACCTGTACTGTACAACAGTTCAACTATTGCCTTTTCGCGCTTTGTCTTGCAGGCCATACGAACCTTTTCCAGGTCCATCTGTGTCATAGATTTCTTGTGTTTCCTCTCATACTTAATCGGCGTGATATGTATCGCAGGATTTTTGCTGATGTATTCCTCTGCAGCCATCCAATTGAAAAATGTACAAAGGACCGTGCGTCGTGTATCTAGTGTTCTGTTTGATATGCCACGTTCCTTCTGGTACTGATACAGATAAATCCGGATGTCATTGGCCGAAACCTTTTCCGGAGGCTTGGCTACGAACCTGAAGAAATCTTTCAATACGATCAAATACAAATACAGTGACTTTTCAGACAGGCCTTCAATCTTTTTTGACGCAATATAGATTTCTACTGTCTTTGGAAGTTCCTGCCCATACGGGACGATCTGAGTCTCTTTCTTAACAACATCAAAGTTCTTTGCTGCCAGATCAAGACACTCGGAAATCTTTCGCAGCTGATCAACAGAAAAGTCTTTTGAAAGCTCAGCCATAATCAGATGCTTAAACTGCTCATACATATTGATGCTCCTTTCCTTGAACAAGGATACAGCACATGATATAATCAGTTCATCCTTTCTTAAAAATGTGTAATCGAGTAGGAGAAAATTCCTCTTGATGAGGAATTTTCGACCTCTCACACCACCGTGCGTACCGTTCGGTACACGGCGGTTCAATCAACTTAACATGTAACACACCTTTCAGTGTAATAATCTAACATTGAGATTAGTCCAAATGAGGCTAATCTCTTGTTTGTTATTGCTATATTTACAGCACCACAGCTACATACATGAGCATAGGCTCTTGAACAATAACCAACTTTGTATGCTGTAATCCTGTCAATTCCAAGCTTCATCAAATTCTTCGCACGATTCTGCGGAGTTTTCCAGTGTTTCCATATGCACATACGAAGTCTATACCGAATATTTGCATCTAATTTCGCACATAAGATTTTCATACTACCTATCTTGAAGTAGTTTATCCAACCTCGGATAAGCTGATTGAGCTTCTCTACCTTATAGCTGTTGCTGACGCCCCAACTTCGACAGGTGAGTCCTTTCATTCTTTTCTTAAACTTCGCTACTGATTTTGCATGCGGTTTTGCCTTAAACTGATGTGCTCTTGAATCAAAGTAGAATCCAAACCCAAGGTATTTAAGTCCATTTGGTCTATCTACTTTACTCTTAGTCATGTTGACTTTGAGCCCTATCCATCTGTATAAACATCAAGCTCCTTCTTCTTCGTCATCGGCATCCTGCATCTTCCTTTCCACCAGAAGCTGATTCTGACATGTAATTATATCCGCAAGGTAAACTTTCTTAAATTCATCGGCACAGCCGTTGTGCTTATACAAACAATAATTCAGGAACAGATCTCTTGCAGGACCAGGCGCAGAATAATCAATTTCCGCGCCCAGAAGCTGATTCATATCAAGTTCTGTATCCTCGATCATGTCAGCCAGTTCTATATCTGTATCATCATCAGACCATGAGATTTTGAGCTTTCTTTTTACCCTGTCAAGCAGATTCATGTTTCATCGACTCCTCGTTCATTAAGCACTCGCTGCTGCAGCAACGTTTTTGACTGTAATGTATGTCGGGTCTAACTTCGAAATATCAATCAGAATAGCAACTGTATTATCAAATGCTTTACCCATGCCATACAACTTAATCTTCAGCGTTCTCATATCCTCAAGGAATTTGAATTCATCGGAAAATTCAATATTTCCTTCTTTAGATGAACCAATGCCGAAGAAATATTCATCCGGCAGGCAGATGATGGCCTGCCCTTCTGCCACTTCATTGCTCCTGATAACCTCTGTTGGGAATGGAAACACATCTTTTGAATATAATCCCATGTTATTCAGCACTGTCGTTGCCGGCATGATTTTTGTCAGGTAATCAATCTGATTACAAATCATCGTCACTTCATCAAATTTTCTTAATCTACCTTTTTCTGTCTTTGCAAGCGTAGCGAGCAGTTTGCCATAATCCGCCGGCAGGAATGATGTAACTTTAACAGGTGTTTTCTGCGGATAACCTGTTGAACTGTTGACGGATACCCCATCATGGATATCTCTGTCCAAACCAATAGGACAGTTGTGGCCATTGCCAGATACAATCGCAGCCTCAAGACCGCATGCAAGCGCTTCCTGGAGAACCGTTCTTACATAGTTATCAAGATAAGTTGGGCCAAGATCAAGCATATCTTTGTCAATAAGTGCGTAAGCAGTCAGTTTACACTGGGCGAGCGATACAACCTTAAAGCTGGATGTGATCTCCTGAGTAATCTCACTGTTAATAGTGCCCCAGATTGCTTTCTGAACAGTATGATCATTCAGGATGAATCTTGTAAGATACTGCACATTTGTAAAGCTGATTCTGCTCAGCAGCGGATGCTCATCAATCAGATTCCTATAAACATCTTCAATAATCGTTTCAGGCATTCCATTCCCGCTGATCAGTGTCGTTAATGCCTGCTTAGGTGCCGGATCCTTTGCTGCCTGGATCAGCTTCTCATAAAACTTTGTTTCCTCAGCCGTCAGCTGGCGGTAACCTCTCTGCGCAAGAATAGTTCTGTCACCATCAGCTTCAAGGTAATCCTGCTTAATAGATTCCGCTACAGATTCGTGGAATTTTGTCATTGCTTCCTGGATTTCTTTCTCATCTCCTGACAGAAAAGCTTTCTGCATAGCCAGACAAGCTTCTTTCTGCTGTTCTCTTGTAATCGTTGTTCCTAACATTCTGATACCTCCTGTTATTTTGCTAATGCATTAAAAAAAGCAGCCGCTCTCGCACTGCCCGTTAACTCATTTTTAGTTTTCTCTTCGCCTGTCTTCGGCTCGACATCGAGCTGAAGCGCCGGATTGTCATAAATCTCAATTAATTTATCCATTCGCTCAATCAGATCCGGAATACCATTCGGCCATTCTAATTTTGCAGTCAATTTGTCATGGATAATACCTCGGACACTCTGAATCGGTTCTTCGCCCGCATCCTGCTCGGCAATCTCTGTTGCAAAACCCATCTCCAAAGCTTCTGCTGCCGTGATCCAAGTCTCATTGTCCATCAGATCTTTGATCTCATCCTCTGACAATGTGCTTACTTTCTTGTATGCTTCAATGGATGACTGATTGATCTTGTCATTGTTTTCAGCAGCTTTTCTCAGCTCTTCTGAATTGGCATAACCAACATAGGACATTGCATTGTGAATCATGAGTAGCGCCAGCTCTCCCATGATTCTTGTATCACCGGCACAAAATATAATGGATGCCGCCGAACAAGCAAAGCCATCACAGTATGTTGTGACTGAAGCCTTATTTCTCCGAAGCGCAGAGTAAATAGCTAAAGCTTCTGCAACTTCACCGCCGTATGAATTGATATACACGCTGATTGTGTCTACATCCAGGCTGTCAATTTCCTGTTTGATATTATATGCGGATACATCCGATTCCAGCCAAGGCCAGGATGTGATATCACCGTAAATATTCAATGCAGCCTCTTTGCCGGTAACTGTCAGCTGATAATACTTTCCCTTATTCATTATTCTCACCTTCTTTCATTGCTTTTACCTGTTCAAAGTTCTTTGACATATAATGCTGCTTGCTCCAGAACTCGTCGCACGGCTTCAGGCCGGCTTCAAGTCGAAGTTCATCAATATCCTTGACAAATCCGCTGCCGACCAGTTTATAAATCGGGTCGGCCAGTTCAAACATATCTCTATGAATGATGCTGGATGTCCGGACTTCATAATAATTGCCGGCACTGAAATTTTTATAGCCTGCCTTTTTATTGAGTGCTTCTGAAATCAGATCTGCGTATGGATCCACAGAAAAAGTAAGCAGCTCATTAACAATATCCTTGATATTGGTAATGTTACCAGTCATCAGGGCCAGCGGCACATTGTAGGCTGCGGCCGTCATCTCAAATATATCCTTCCGGAGTTTGATAAAATCATCCGCGCTTTTTGATGTCTGGCTCTCTTCCGGCTTCAGATCATAGCCGTCAAACTCAGGATAAACAGCTGTATCACTCTTCAGATAATCATTCAGCTGTTGGGTAACCGTATCTTTAAAAACCTTCAGGAATTTTTCATCACTCGGCTTATAACCTGTGATATGCAGCTTATATTTTCGTCCGTTTGTCCGCTTAAATGCATTCGCTGCAGTTTCAATCAGCTTACCATACTCCGAATACAAATTATTCAGGATATCAATGATTCTCTTATCCGTCAACTTCAGCAGGTATACCTGATCAGCATAATAGTTTTTCTTCAAAGACAGATTGCCTACAACTGCATTGCAGTATACATTTCCTCTAAAAGGCCGTTCTTCTTTTAATCCAAACGTATCCACACAATACAGATGCTTATTTTCCTCAATAATCAATACGCCCTTTTTCCCATTCGGATCAGCAAGCAGCTTCTCCATTACTTTGTGCCAGAACTCCGATGATGTCTGGTTAATGTTTGGTGATACATTTAAAAGATAATAGTCTTCATTCTGAACCGGCTTATTATCTATGTATACCATAATCTCAGATTTTGAGATCGCATTGGCAATGATATTCGTTGCCGAACAGACCGCCATCTGCAAATAATACAATGACGGAGATACATTGAGTGTAATCGTATCCATATCACCATATTTTTCTGAATTTATAAATGCTTCTAAAAAATTTTTCAATGATATTCCCATATCGACTCCTAAATAGTGATTACCGGAAGACTGTACAAAGGTGCCTTGACCGCTGAATCTAATTCAGATTCAACACACATGGACATTACCAACGACATCCAAGGGTCTGTCTTCCGGGATTTTGATTCAATCTTTGCATAGACAAATGAGCCCTTATCTGCCCCTTCTTTTCTGCCGTAACTGATCAGTTTTGTGTTGTTGCAGCCCCATCGAAGGACCGGATTATCGCCCCAGACGAAATTGTGATTTACAAAGCAGCTGTCAATCACCGGTACTACCTGAATTATATCCCTCTGGGTAATCAGCTTGATTTTCTTCTCCTTTGCTGTAAATCCAATGCCTTCCAATGCCCTCTTCAATAGAGCATATCGGTACGTATCAATAGCAAGCTTTCTGATATCGTAACGGCGTCCAAGCCCCTGAATATACTCAGCGATGATATCCGGATGAATCTCAACATCATCCACCACAGTCAACAGGCCATTGGCTTCCCATTCTTTCCATGGACACTTCAATCTCGGAATGTCCTTTGAATGACTGCACAACCAGGAATGATTGATATCATAACGCGTATCTCCATCCCTGAAATGAAAGTTAACAGAAGCTAAATCTGTTACCTTCATGTAATCAATACCTACTGTACAGCTCATACCACTCAGATCCGGTATCTGCCGGTCTGTTGCAATAATATTAGCCCACTCTGTGACGCCGCCTTCCTTCTGGACATCATGGATATTCATTCGTTTAATCATGAATGCCGGCAGCCTGAACGGTGATTTCTTCCACTCATGGAACTCCTTCCTAATCTCAGCCAACAGGTTTGGCAGATATGGCAGTGACGGGTTGGCCATTGGCCAGTTTTCCTCATCATACACATCATTGGCGCAGTTCAGTTTACAGATAAATGGCAGCATACCGTTATCCGGATCACCGTTCCTCAGAATCCCCTCTGATGTTTCCAACAGGTCATCCAACGGGCCCTCACGGACATCCCCATCCGTCGTATAATACGACCTTCGCGGATGCTGCTTTTTACCAAGACCAGTCGTAAAAACGTCAATATCCGCATAATTCAGATACTGATGAACCTCGTTGAATATAACGATGCCGGATCTCAGGCCATCCTTCCCCTTCGGGTTATGTGTACGCCCCTTGATCTCTGCCCTGTTCTTCTTTCCGACAATCAATTCTTTTGTCCAACTAAAAAATCTCCTCAGTTTTTTTGTAAACTTTGGAGATTCAAATACTGCGATCAAATCCTTGACCGGCCGTGTGGCCTGGTCTTCATTGTTCGCACAGATATCAACATCATATTCTTTTACAGGATTATATGGACTGGTCAGGCACATTGATTCATATGCGATCATGCCATCTTTTCCGGCACCACGGCCAAGCAGACAGAATAAATCCGGCCATCTCGGCATCCCAGTGTCTTTCCAGTAAGTGCAGTCATGCAGCACAAGCACAAATTTTTCCCAGGGAAACAAATCCCAAGGAAAATACTTCTGCAGTGAAAGATACCTCTCCGCCTGTTCTTCATCCACATAGATATCTTCCGTCTGAAAGCATTTAATCACATAATCAACTAAAAGATGCTGTTCTTCGCAGCATCTGATCTCGCCATTCTTGACGCTATCAATCCATTCCTCCACATGCGGAGATATATTATAACAGCTCATCATCATCACCCTGGACATCTACCGGCGGAGACAGCCCCAGAGCGTCAAGCAGCTTTAGCATCTGGGTATTGACCTTCACCAACTGTTCAATCGAATCATTTTTCTTCCATCCTGTCTGGCCACCGCCATTATTGTACTTAATCAACGTGCCTCTTTCCATGATATCCTTCACAAGCAGCTGCTTTGTGATCCAGAAATCCATATAGTCTTCAATCAGATCAGAATATGTCTTTCCCAGGACACCATTCCTTTTCAGTTCATCTGACAGATTTTCCTTTACGGACCTGTATCTAGCTGTCCGTTTTAAGCTTTTAACTTCCTCTTTTTCCATTACCTCAAATGCCAATCATACCCACCCCCTCATGTGTGCGAATCCAGCTACTCTGTCAATATCCTCCTCCCGTTGTTCGTTCCCCTTTTTGAAATAGGGTAATGGGGACCCGGGGGTATTACCATCGCTCTTCATTGACGTATTTTTCTTTCTGGGCAGCACCTGCTGCCCTCTTTGCCGACTTCTCAGGATGTAATTCATTATGACACGCTCTGCAGACTGCAAGCAGGTTGCATTGTCTCACGCCTCTGGCATCCACGTACCACCTGCTCAGTGCCAGCTCAGGATGTTCACGTACATGCATCACATGATGCACCGTGTCTGCCCTGGTGATGATGCCCCGCTCCTTGCATGGCTGGCATTCATAATGCTGCTCCCTAAGAACTTCTTCCTTCAGTCCAGCGTACCCACTCCTGCCACTCCATTCTCTGCTCTTATAGAACTTCCACAGCTGGTCATCCTCAATCAGCTGATTAATCCATCTTACTAACTGTGTCTCAGTCATAACGCCACATCCTTCATGGACCCTGCAGGATTCGAACCTGCGACTCTCTGCTTATGAGGCAGATGCTCTGACCGCTGAACTAAAGGTCCGTAACAGAAAAGGCGCCGGTAAAACCAACGCCTTTTATTCTTCGTGATATTTTATTATATTTATTGCATGATACTACTATAGCACCAAACAGCGTCCTTTTCAATCCTTTTAAGCAAATTTCCCAAACATATTTTCGTTTTATCCACATAAGCGTCTTGTCTGGTCCATGACAATCACCAGTTCATCCAATACTTTGTCGATAGCATCCACTTGCCTCAGATACTTTTCTTTGCCTGTTGATTCATACTGGTTCAAGGTGTAGGCTCGTTTCTTCACCAGATTCAGGTATCGTGTTCTCTTCTTTTCTGTCATGGTAAGGTATTTGATATCATACCGTCTGAACAGATCAACATATGTAAAACTTTCCAGATATCCTTCTTCCAGCCGGACTGTAATCAGATGTTTGTAAATACCAACAATCGGACACACAACTCTTCTGGCCGCAGCCTCATCTCTCTTCTGTCCTTTCCATCCATCCCATTTAAGAACCTGAACCAGATCACCAATCTGCAGCCGGCTTCTCAGTTCCCTTATCATCTGATCAGTGATTGCACTGTTTACCTTTTCAGTCAACATGTTCCCTCGCCTCCTTCTTCATTCATCTTTGCCAGAATCATTTCCAATGCATCATTATACGAACGATAATATGAATCCTTTGAGATATGTAATGTCCTGCGGATCTCCATCGGTGTCATCTCACCAACATACAGCATCCAGAGAATAGTGCAGCCTAATTCATTTTCAGCTGCCATATTGATCAGTGTTACCGCTCTTCTCATATCCGATACCGAATGCCACATAGCATTCAACATGCCAAGCTCTGCTTTTTCATAGGCAAGGCATATACCAGATACACTGTCTCCATGACTGCTCCCACCTCCAGAAGCTGCCTTATACACGACAGCTTTAAGCGAATCCTTATAGTCAAGGCAAGCTGTCGCATATAATTCTTTCTTCACCCCAAAAACGGATGCAGACATTTGATACTTTCTCAGCTCTTTAATCAGGCCAACTCTATCCATCTTCATCGCCTCCTATACCACATTCATAAATCTGTTCATGAATGATTGCTGCCATTGCGTCCGCTTGGTTTTACGCTCCGGCCACTTTGTATTCCAACACTCCTTACAATCTACCCTTTCGTTTAATGCCCGTCTTCTGGCACACTCTGTCAAGTTGCATCCATGTGTACCTAAAAACGGATAATCATCCGGGCAATTAGCTGCGCCTCCCATATGCCCATATCCGACACACTCCGGATACACCTGCGCTACTCTCTCTTTCCTTGTCATACAGTCACCTCCTAGCTAAACGGCAGTTCTTCATCCAATCCATCAGGGATATTCATGAATCCATCAGAGCCAATAGCCGGCACATCGTTACTGATCGGTGCATTGCTGTTCTGTTCAGAAGTTCTCTTACTCTCCGCAAACTCATGAGATTCAACGATGATATCTGTTGTATAAACCTTCACGCCGTCCCTGTTCGTATAACTTCCTGTCTGAATACGTCCCCTGACAATCAGCTTAATCCCTTTATAGAAATACTTCTCTGCAAACTCGGCCAACTTTCCAAACTCAACACAATTGATGAAGTCTGCCTGCTGATTCTCTTTGGAATAAACTCTATCAACAGCCAATGTATATCTTGCTACAACCTTCTCTTCATTACCATTCTGGCTATGTCTTACTTCAGGATCTCTTGTTAATCTACCTGATAAAATCACATTGTTCATAATCTTCCTCCATTTCTTTGATGACAACTTAGTGACAGGTTGATGACAATTTTTTATTTTGAATATGTCATCACAAAACCCTTGTAAATACTGGCATTTTTAACTCCAATGACAGAAATGACAGTTTTTTTGAGGTTTCTTTATTATTTTGATTTTTTTTAGAAATCTTTAGGACTTAGAAAAAAGTGTCATTTCTGTCATTGATACCCACAAACCTGCACAAATACTGACTTTTCTTGATGACAGTTTTCATTTTAAATCTGTCACTTTCTGTCATCAAACTGTCATCGAAACGGTACTTCAACACCTGCTGCCTTTGCATCAACAAAATCTTCCTCCTTCTCATCCAGCCCTTCTATATATCGACCATCTTTATCACGATATTCTTTATAGCCCTTATCTAACAGATTTTTATAAAACTTCGAGCGTCCTATGGCATGCCTGTCATTCTCTTCACAGTACGTATTATAAAGCTCATGCAATTTACTCTTTAAGCATCTGGCACCTGCTGCCGGCCTCATACAATCTTCTAGCCATGCCTTAACGCTGTCAGCATCCTTGTACAACTCATTAACCAACCGCTTGCTGTTCTCTGATTCAGGTATACGTCCTTTCTCATACATCTCATGCAGCCATCTCACAGCCATGAAGATAGAGAACTGTACCTCAGACTGCAGCTTTTCATCCAGTCGCAGGTCTATCTTTGCCGGCTTCACATTCATTTCCAGGATGAGCAGACGTCTGTAGAATGCGTTACTCTTCTCATCCAGGTTCAGCGGTATCTTATTCGCTGAGAATAACAACTTCGCATAGCTCCTGAAGGACCGGTTCGCATCCATACCCTTGCGTTCAAAGATAATCTCGTCATCCCCGGTACACTTCTTCAGCACGTCCACTGCATTCAGCGGCGCTGTTGAGATATCCGCACATGAATTCATCAGCTTGCCAAACAGATTAGATGGATAAAACCTCTCATTCAAATCTGCCAGGGATATATTCACATAATTCGGCTTGCCCACTATGTACTCTGCCAGTGCAATCAAACGGCTCTTGCCTGTACCGCCCTCGCCTTTGATCATCATGAATTTCTGCATAGATGTATCGCAGGTCATGCAATAGCCCAGGTATGTATAAAACATCTGCCTGTCACCGCTGTCTGGAACCGCTTCCTTCAGGAACTTTAATGTATTCTCGCCTTTCACCGGCTGAAAACTGAATTCATGCGGTATCTGGTTCATACTCCTGTATTCCGGGCTGTGTGGATGTATCTTCATTTCCTGCACATCCAGCATCCCATTTTTGAAGTTTATCCACCATTTGGGATAATTGTTCACCGTCTCAAAGGAAGACTGCAACGCCTGCTGCCTGATGAGCAAATCATATACCCGCTTGATGGTCGCTGTCTTAATCTCATTACGGTACAGGCACGCCTGTATCTTATTCATCAGCATGATACCGTTCGTATCCTCCTTAAATACGCCATTCTCATATACAAAGGCAATCCCATCTATGACAAACATATCCTCTGTATCCATCAGATACTCTACGATAGCCACATCGCAGACGCTTGTACATTTCCCATTTTCATCATAGTTGTGAAACTGCTGCAGATCCATACAGGTATCCTGTCCTTCAAACCGGTTGATGAACTGTTTAAGCGTCTGATCCAGCTCTTCCTGCCGATTATAATTACCCAGGTATTCCTTATTCCGGAAAAGGGTGTATCCTGACTGCTTGTAGACTATTCCGTTGGACTTAAAAAACACTTCCAGCTCATCATTCGTCTTCTTCCTGAAGCATGCCGGCACAAAGACATAATCCATCAGGTTTGTTCCTGTATTGATAATGCTCTTAATATATTCCTTAAATCCATCCAGGCTGAATGCATTTTTCTCTGCTTCTGTAAGCCATAGCGTAGAATAACCGATAGCAACCACATTCTGCATGATCTCCATGTTGTCGTTGATAAAGACGTACCGGTGCTTTTCATCCGGATCCTGCTGTATCATTTTCTCAAAAATATTTTTAAGCATGTGTCCTCCAACGTTCTATTCCATAAACCTTATACTTCTTTTCAAAATCTTCCCGGCCGATCTTGTGATATTCCGTGTGATGCGTCCGACACAGGCACATGATCCTGCTGCCGGAATCATCATACTTTCTTCTGTCATTACCCATGCCGATAGCATCCACATGATGAATCTCTCCCTCACGCCCGCACAGGCAACACTTCCGGTGCTTAATGCACGCGATCAATGCCCTGTCTATCTCTTCCGCCCTGTTGGTCAGATTATCTGTCAGCGGTATGCCGTTCTGTATGGCATACTCCAGAAGAAAAGCGATATAATCACGAGCGGTGTCCATCGTACAATCTGACAATGAGAAGGCCTCTTTCCTGTAGGCCTTCTCACACTCTGCTTTCAATGCCTCGTGGACATATGCCTTTTCATCTTTACTCATATATCCACAGTATTCAGCAATATCCCGCTCTGTAGCATATGCTTTCTTCCTCTGCTCCGGAGAGATAAAACGTCCATCCATGATAACCAGACGACCCATACTGATGCAGTGCTCAATAATGTAATTAGCTACATTGGCATTTTTTGCCTGTATAAGCATCTGTGTTCCATCCATATCTTCCTTGACTCCCTTGATACTGCAGATTACTTCCACTTTCATCCCTCCTGCATTCACATACCTCATTCGGATCCAGATGTGCGCCGCAATACCGGCATATCTTGTAATATGTTTTCTTTTTCATCTACAATCACCTTTATCCCTTTGATCCACATCGTCCTGGGTGCGTCCTGCTGCTTTCTTATGTATCCCATCGCTTCAAGCCTAGCCAGACGTGCGTGAATCGTTGATGTTGATTTATACCCCATTCCTGTCATGATCTCCCTGACTGACGGGGAATACATATGCTGTATAAAGAAATCCCTTATAAACAAATACATCTGTTTATCCGGTTCTGTCATTTTTCTCATCGAATCACCCCTGTAATCCCAAGATTCTTCTCTGCATAGATCCGCAATTCTCCGGCCGCCTTTGTAATCTCATCAAGACTCTTCAAAATCTCTTCCAACTTCGGCTTCTCATCATCATCAATCACGCCATCTGCAGTGATTTCCAACAGGTCATCTTTTGTCTTGTCCATACCTTTCATCATGTAAAGCATCTGCAGAGCAATCTGCTCAATTGGTTTCTTTTCATACTCAGGAATCCTAGTTTTTCCAATCATACATTCATGGGTACAGTAATAATTCAACAACGACGGCTCATTATATACATCCGCCATCATGACCACACTCTCAACCGGAATACATTTACACAGGTCATTCTCATACTTTGCCAGCATGTTTGGACTGATACCGATCAGTTCTGCTGCCCCTTCCCTGCTACGAAGCCTATCATTTGTTTCAGCTGCTGCCAGTCTAGCCTTGCACCAGATGTTATTTCCAACCACTTCTGATACTCCTCTCATAATCTATCCTTTCTGCGCCATATGCTTTTCAAGCACCATGACCGCTTCCTGTATATCTGCATCTAATTCTTCTGTATGAATTTTCGCAAAACACCTGATGACTTTACGCCAGTCCTCCGGCGTATTCTTCATATGTGCCTTGGCGTTCTCATAGATTTTTCTAACTCTCTCATCCATTGCCTTCACCTCACCAGTTATACATATTGACAAATGCCGCAAGCTCTTTCAGGTCTTTCAGATTTAACCCGCTAGTTAATGCACAGCAATCCTCATCATAATGATTAATTTGATAATATACCCGGAATTCAATGGGAGTACCTCTTCTGTCATCGATAAGCTTTCCATCCTGATCATACACATTGCTGTCTTCATCGTCCCTGATGCATTCAACAGAAAATCCTCTGTTATCCTCCCAAGGAATATAAGTCTTGATATACGCTTCATCTCTTGATGCCTGCATCTTTAATAATTCCTCTTTGATATCACTAATAATTTTCTTCATATCCTTCACCATTTCCTTTCTCATTGTCCCAGTCGATCCTCTGACCACAAGCCGGACAATAACAATAGTCATCATACTCATAATCTCATTCTTTTACCTTCCTGCATAATCCCGAATTTACTGCTTCATTCTTGAATAAATAACTTGCAGTTTTCCGATAATCATATCTTCAGGAAATGTAAAGCATGTAATGATATCAAATACTTGGTATACAATGATGCCAACGCCTACAACAATCGTTGCGCCTGCAAGCAGCCCCCACAACGTTTCCCTAGTATCATAATCAGCTAAACGATCTATAGTCTTTTGTTCCGCATTGTACTTCATCCGTTTGACAGCATATTTACTCACCGGCAACAAGCAAACGCCAATTATCATCCATACAATGCTTGTTATTATTTCGTAGGTAATATATTTATCACATAACTGCTGCAAGTACGGGATAACATTTTCAGAACTCCAGTCGATGACAATACCAAATCGTTCTGCAAGTGCATCTATGACTTTGATTACTTCATCTGACATTTGTCTTTCTCCTTCCTGTATTTGACCCTGCCTTTCTCCTTTTGCCCTAATCATTTCATTTATCCCCTTATCCATGATTTAAGCGCGATACTAAAAGAAGTACCCCGATAATATCCATCAACAATATCCATCCTATTTGAAACTTCCATATCGGGAGTTTCATTTTCTTTGCAATGATTACACATGCAGTAGAGACACCCATAAAAATTACAAAGCATACGATATTAAGCTTGTCAGTTGGTGTCAGCATCTTTATCATCCCTCCTCAAGCAATCTGCTTACACACAAATACATGAGCATAAACAAGCAGCTGCTTTCATAATGATTAATATCTTCAATACCAAAATGCTTAATTACCAAAGTAAGGACCAACGTTATAATGGCTATTGTTATCTTGTTAAATTTGTTTGATGATGTAACCATTTGTAATTCCTTTCTATCTACCGTCTTTAAATTCTACCGACCGACTGTTCTTTTTACCGATAAACCATTATTGCTGTCTCATACTCTATCCTTTATAATCTATGTACAGGCTCTGCCAAGCCGAGTACATACGGAAAGGAGATTCTTTATGACTGAATCAGATTTACCAGAATATTTCTACAAGGAACTTACCCCTGACCAGCAAAAAGAATTGTGTGATTTCATTAAAGTAAACTTCATCAAAATCAAATCTTTTAATGAAAAACAGGATTCTAATTCATTACATGGACGTTTTCACAAATTCCATGTGTCAAACGGTAGTTTCAAAGAAGCTATGAGACTTTGTGGTTTTTCGGTCAAAGATGAGCGTGAACTTAACTGGGTATTCAATATTTCAAAGCGTTCACCTGGTCTTAAAATTCGATCGATTTAAAAAACTTCTCAGTGTCAACCTCGTAATTCTCCAGAGGCTTATCTATCTCAATTTCCATTGTCAGGTATTTTTCGCAGGCATCTATGCCAAGCTTCCGGAGAATTCGGGTTACTGTCGTTTTCCCTGTTGGCCCCTGCGGACCAGATACAATGATTGTATATCCATATTTCTTAGCGAATCTCACTGCCTGCATCTGCTCTTTTGTGAGAATCTGCTTCAGATACTGCCATCCTGTCATTTGTCACTCATCCCCTTTGATATCGAAATCAATCTTTAAGTCAAAAATTTGAAGTAGGCGAATCGTTTTCTTCAATTGCTCAGCCTCCTCCTCCGCCTGCTTAAGAAGCTTTTTAAACTCTGGCAAGTTTGTTACTCTGATGTTTAATCGACCAGTCGAAACCGGAAACTGACTTTCATCCTGATCAGCAACATACCATCCCTCCATATATTTTTCCCTCCTCATTCAATATCTTTCTTACAAGTATCATTTATCCCAGCTTTTTCATACTGGGATTCGATTGAATCGTTCCCTTGCAACTGCTAAGCTTTAATTAGTTAGAAAAACAAGAACTTTTTCACTATCACTCATATCAAGTACAGTGGCAATCTTTGCGGCTGTTTCTGTACTCACGCCATTCACTCCTGTTTCTATGGAGCAATACGCACTTTTACTCTTATAGCCAATAGCAGCCGCCATTTCTTCCTGTGTTTTTCCTCTTTGAAGTCTTATCTCTTTTAAAAGTTTTCTATTCAAAAACCATTCACCTCCTTTCGTTTTTATATCATGAACTTTATGTCATGATTATAGTCCATGTTTTAAAAACTGTCAATATAAAAGTTTATATTTTGAAAACTTTTGATTATAATGTGGCTTTCGCTATTTAAATACGCTATAATATAAATAGTTCATGATTTGGGAACTATTTAAAAATGGAGGACAACGCATGGCTACCTTGCCAGAAAGAATTAAAGAATTAAGAAAAAATGCTAAATTAAGCCAACAAGAATTTGGCGCATTGTTCGGAATGGCCAAAAGTACTGTTAGCCAATATGAATCAGGTCGGAATACTCCTAATGACGAAATAAAAATGGCCATTGCAAAATATTTTGATGTGTCATTAGATTATCTTCTCGGAGCTACTGATATACCTAGAGACTCAGGCAAGACTGCAGACGAAGTATCTGATGCGATTTATTCTGTTTTATTGGAAAAAGGCGTAATCGCCCCAGGAGAACAGTTATCAAAAGAAAAAATTGAATATGTTAAGAAACTTTTAAACAAGGCTATTGAATTAAGCCAGTTATAAAATTAAAAGATGAGGGCTAATTATGAAAAATAAAGATTTGCCGGAAGTAACACAATACAGGCAATTTACAGCACCTGCTGAATTAAACAAAGCAATAAATGAGTTAAAAGGAATAGTTGCTGGTATTAATTGCGATAATAAAATCACGGAAGACGAAGTCCATGAATTAAGTCATTGGTGTCTTTGTCATGCGAATTTACAAAATAAGCATCCCTTTGATGAACTCATTCCAATGATCGAAGAAGCCTATTCTGACGGAATTTTAGAAGCAACTGAAGCTGCTGATATATTATGGCTTTGCAATAATTTTTCATCAGACTCATCTTTCTATGACTCAATTACATCTAATATACAATTTCTTACAGGCTTAATTCATGGAATCATGGCCGACGGAATAATAACTGATGATGAGATTTATCAGCTAAAGAATTGGATTAAACAGCACGATTTTCTTGCTAGAACATATCCTTTTGATGAAATTGATAGTCTATTAATTTCAATTTTAGATGATGGAATAGTTACTGATGATGAAAGAAACATGTTAACTGCTTTCTTAAGTAATTTTATAGATGTCAAAGAATCCTATAATCTCAGCAGTTACGATTTAGACGAATTAAAGAATAAATACAGCGTTGATGGAATTTGTGCTATCTGTCAAGAAATTGATTTTGATGGTACTACATTTTGCTTCACTGGACAATCCAAACGTGCTAAAAGAAAAGAAATAGCCGAGATAATAGAATCTCTCGGTGGGAAATTCAACAATAATGTGACAAAGAAAACTAGATATCTTATTGTTGGCAATGATGGTAATCCATGTTGGGCATTTTCATGTTATGGAAGAAAAATTGAAGATGCTGTTAATCGCCGAAAAAACGGACAGACACTTACTATTGTAAACGAAATTGATTTTTGGGATATTATTGACGATCTCGCTTAAATCCTTGGCTAATAATAATTTCATCAGAGGAGAATACATATGATTAATACGAAAAAACCTACAGCCCCAACAGGCAAACCGACTCCCAATAACCCAGGCGGCGGCAGAGTTACCCGTGAAGGCTCGCTGACTAAACCTCAGAAGCCACCCGCACCACCAAAACATTAATATGTCTAAAAGAACACTGACAAAATGCCAGTGTTCTTTCTTTAAATATCAAACTAAACTAAACATTTCGAGAAAATTTGTTTTCCTCCTCATTGACATATTCGAATCTTAATGGTACAGTTACAATGCGTTGGAAAATATATTTTCAACAAATGGATATATTATTGTGGAACGTACTCCGGTGTCCTTCGGGCCCGGGGTCTTTTTATTTTGTGAGGTTACTATGGCAGAAAAAGTTTTTTAATCTTCTGATTCCGTGATTTCATACTCTGCACGGAATTTGCTATCATTATAGAATTTGAATAATAAATCTTTTTCCAAGTCATAATATTCGTAATCCGCATATGGAAAAATTTTATCTTCAAGAGCTCTATCTCGATCATCCTCTAATGCCTCTTTTACACCATCCGTATTATAGAGTAGAAAACTCTTTTTCTCCTCCTTTGGATGAGGATAAACTCTAATTTCTCCTGCTGTAATTAATTGACCATTTTTTATAATGCAAAGGACACAATTATCCGTATCAACAAAAGCTTTTGATTCAAATACAGTTTCCCACATAGAATCAGATAGTGCTTCTCTATCTCGGCCTACCTTATCATTGTATTTGTTTTTTATATCATTCAATAATTTTCTTCCAAAGGATGTCCAGATAGAAGCGCATATTACCGAAACCACAATATTAACTGTCAGGTATAAAAGTCCAAACATTACTGGATCAAATTCCAATGCAGCTCTCTCAAGGGGATCGCTCAATGTCATGTATGCGACAAACAAAGTAATTTGCTCTCTTAAAAGCAAATAATTTATAAAAAATACAGCTGTACAAAAAGCCACATTCTCAGCCATCAATGTTGTTGACTCTGTACTCAGCCTATTCACCCTGGCCACATGAGCGTTATACACAATATTAATTGCTGCTGGTATCGTAAACATAATTAAAAAATAGATACTCTCGAATAATTCCATATACATCATCCCCTTCAATTTTAGAATATCATACCTGATATAATAAATAAAGAATTAAAAACTCAAATGTCTTGCAGACCTCAAAGAACGTCCGAACACTTGGCAAAATGACTTTATTATGGTAGAATATATTTAATTAGCGAATGACTGGTGTCCAGTCAAAAACACAGCTGTTAACCGGCAGTATAAAAATCACAGTTCTCAGATAACTGACGAGCAATATTATTAAAAGTTCCATATAAACATGGGACTTTTTTCGTTTGATAAAATTTTTCCACAAAAAAAGGCAGCCTCTACAGACTGCCTTTTAACGCAATTAATTATTTTATTGCAATTTAATTAGCTTTACTCATGCCAATAAAAGACATAATTGCCTCCTGCAAGAGCCGTGAATAATTCACTCCTCTCTTTTCTGCCTCTACACTCATCCAATATGGAATTGTGCAGTTCTTTTTTACAGACCTATTATCTGCTTTTTTCCTATATTCAGCGAAATCAATATCGACTAAAGTAACAATATCTCCTTCTCCTTTTTCAAATTTCACGCTATATGGTTCTGGGATTTCTTTTCCATCATCCTGCAGATCAATACCCATAAGTCCAATAGCGTCTCTGGCCATTTCCATTGCATCTGCAATAGAATCACCCTGAGTCCCTACATCGAAATCCGGAATCCGAACATAATAGCCGTCTTCCGTTTTTTCCAAAACAATGGGATAAGCGTCCTTTCTTCCTTTCATTTTTTTCTCCTTCTCTTTGTGATGCATTTTTTATTCCTTCTCACTTTAGAGGACATAGAAAAAACTTTGAGAAATTAGGGCTTACAGCCCTAATTTCTTAATAATTCCCTGAGCAAGCTTCTCGTTGATCTCTGTATGTCTCGGGATAGGTTCCGTTCTTTTCCCGTTCGTGTATAAATCATGACTACTGCCATTTCTTTTCAGATACCAACCGTTTGCCTCCAGTCGTTTAATTAAATCTCGTCTCTTCATGAAACTTCCTCTCTAAAGTGACTAATGTTTTCTTGTTACAATTATATTATACGCCTTTTATACGCATTTGTCAATGCGTATTTAGTGCGCATTTAACATTTTATTGTTTTGATAGATTTAAAATCTTCAATACGTTTTTAACAATAATCGTCTTATCCCCTTCATATGCTCTCATTATATTCGCAATAGCTTCAATAATTTCATCTTCCTCTTTTTTCTTCATGTGCATCACCTTTGGCATTTACAAACATACGTTCTTGTGTTATAATTAGATTATACAGAACAAACGTTTGTATGTCAATATGCCCGCCATTATATTTTAAGAATTTAAAATATTTTTTATAATATCTAGGAAGGAGCAATATTATGGCAAAGATAAATGTTACAAAACGTGGTAAATTCTATCAGTATCGATTTCAGTTAGCCTCCCAGAATGGGCAGCGCAAATGGTTTTCTAAAAGTGGCTTCAAGACAAAAAAAGAAGCGGAAGCTGCCGGCATTAAAGCCCTGGCACAATACAATGAAACAGGATTGGCTTTTAAGCCTTCAGAAATATCTGTTTCTGATTATTTTAACATCTGGTTAAATGGCTATTGCAAGACACATTGCAAAGAAACAACCATCTATTCATACCGGAAGAAAGTAGATAAGATGATTATACCTGAACTCGGTAAGTATAAATTAAAAGCACTCTCTCATCAAGTGCTGCAGAAATTCATGGATGATAAATTCAATGAGGGATACAGCCGGAATTCCCTGGCCGTCCTCAAAGGTATCCTGTCTGGAGCCTTAAAAGAAGCAGTAAAAGACGGATACATCAGCCAATCACCTATGATCTATGTTGATATCCAAAGTGACCGTATAAAGCCAAAAGTCCCGACAAGAAAGAAACCCAAAGAACTTGTTACCCCGGAACAATGGCAGGCGATTATAGAGCGATTTCCTGAAAGCCAGCCAGCGCATATCCCTCTGATGCTTGCTTATCACTGCGGCCTCAGGCTCGGCGAAGTCTTCGGTCTGATGTGGGAAGACATCGACTTTGAAGCTAAAACATTGTCTGTCAATCGCCAGGTGCAGATGAGCAATACTTCAAAGCAATGGACCTTCACAGATCCAAAGTACAATTCATTCCGGACAATTGACATTGATGATGCCATCGTCAACCTGCTCCGGCGTGAACGAGCCCATCAGAACAAAGCCAGATTATATTATGCCGAATACTATACACAGCTCTGCGTGTCCGGATACGTCCCTGATCAATCCGATCATTTATACAATAGCGGCTCACTCGGCACAGACGGTACTCCTGTCCATATGATCATGGCCCGTGAAAACGGCACATTTATCCAGCCAAGAATCCTGCAGCATGTCGGCAGAGTCATCCATGGTAAGGCCGGCAAAGAATGCCCTTGCATTTCTGAGAACTGGGATTTTCATTCTCTCAGGCATACCCATGCAACAATGCTGTTGGATGCCGGCGTTCCTCTACCTGCTATTCAGTACCGGCTCGGCCACACTCATATCAATATGACTGAACATTATACAAACCATGTCACAGACAATATGCGAGATAATATCAGGAAAGCAATCAGCAGTCTTTAAAAGAAAAAATCTCCCGGACACCTTGACGGAATCCGGGAGATTTTTTATGCACACGTGCACACATTTTTTGTACACATTTAAAAAAGTGTGTACAAAACGTGTACAAATGCCGTTTTTTTACCAAAAATCGCTATTTTTATGCCAACTTCTTTTTGGAGCAAAAAGCCTAGAATTTGCCTGCTCTAGCGGCTTCCTCAACACTAACTGCAACAGCAACTGTAGCGCCGACCATTGGGTTATTGCCCATACCGATCAGACCCATCATTTCAACATGGGCCGGAACAGATGAAGAACCTGCGAACTGAGCATCAGAATGCATACGTCCCATTGTATCTGTCATACCGTAGGAAGCAGGACCTGCTGCCATGTTGTCCGGATGAAGTGTACGGCCTGTACCACCGCCGGAAGCAACTGAGAAATATTTCTTACCCTGTTCGATACATTCTTTCTTGTATGTACCTGCTACAGGATGCTGGAATCTTGTAGGGTTTGTAGAGTTACCTGTGATGGAAACACCTACGTTCTCGTGATGCATGATTGCAACACCTTCCTGAACATCATCTGCACCGTAAC
>OLQK01000393.1_pt1 | contig 48928 bp, 35 predicted proteins | sample 1672501 | NCBI WGS metagenome assembly OLQK01 (sample SAMEA3136693, study PRJEB25190) | human gut metagenome | biome: human gut; feature: human-associated habitat; material: faeces | place: Austria | collected 2013
AACAGGTTTTTGCAAGTTTTTTTGATTTTTTCGACAAAGTTTGAGGGAGAAGTTTGGGCAAGGTGTATATTGGGGTGACGGCGGTTGGCGGGCACAAATTATGGGGGCGGTGGTTGGAAAGAGGGTTGCGGGGTTAGGTGGTTTGGGGGAATGGGTGAACGGTGGAAGATTGACGGCAGGCGGCGGGGAGGTTGCGGGCCGGGCATGCCCGGCCCCTACGGTGTGGCGGAAGGGTGAGCGGGTGCCGGCCGGAAGGTGCGCGGGTGTGGGGTGAGACGGGGTGTGTAAAGCAGTAACGGGCGGCGGCGGAAAGCGCGCGGGCCGGGCATGCCCGGCCCCTACGGGGGTGGTGGTGGAGGAAGCGGTGTGTTTTCCACATTCGGCACACGTGAATGTGGAAAACACTTGCAATTTCTACCTTATTATAATAGTATAGAGGCAACATACTTGAAACGAGGTCCTGTCATGATCCTGGCATTGAATATCGGCAACTCCAATATTACGTTTGGCGGGTATACGCCGGACGGCAAGCTGGTGTTTTCGTCGCGGCTGTTTGCGGACACGGCGCTGAGCAGTGATGAGCTCCTGTACAAAATCGTAAACATGCTGGCGCTGTACGGGGCGGAGCCGCAGCAAATCACGGCGGTCATCTTTTCCAGCGTGGTGCCGGCGCTGACGCCGCGGCTGCGCGAGGCCCTGCGCAAGATGTGCGAGTGCCAGATCATGGAGGTCGGCCCCGGGCTGAAAAGTGGGGTGCGCATCCGCATGGACAATCCGGCCCAGCTGGGCGGCGAGCTGCTGTGTGCCATCGTGGGCGCGCTGCAGCGTTGCACGCCGCCCTGCGTGGTGGTGAACTTTGATACCGCCACTACCCTGCTGGCTGTGGACAGCACCGGCGCACTGGTGGGCGGCAGCATCCTGCCGGGGCCGCAGTGCTCGCTGTCGGCACTGGTGCGCAACACGGCGCAGCTGCCCCAGGTGGAGCTGGAGGCCCGCCCGCGGCGTTTGCTTGGGGCCAACACGGCGGACTGTCTGCACAGCGGCATTGTATACGGCACGGCGGCCATGCTGGACGGCATGGTTGCGCAGATCCGCGCAGCGCTGGGCGCACCCGACGCGCCGGTGGTCGCAACCGGCACGCTGCCCGACAGTGTGCGCACGGCGTGTGCGACGGATATTGTGTACCGCGAGACGCTGGTGCTGGAAGGGCTGTATTGGATCTGGAAGAAGAATACGCGGAAGTGACGTTGGTTACCGGTATATAAGGTAAGCGGGCGTCGTGGGCAAGGCGGCGCGGAGCGGTCAAGACCGCTCCCTACGGGCCGGGGCTGTAACGTCTGCCGACGTAAAGTTGCGGGCCGGGCATGCCCGGCCCCTACGGGGTGGTGGATGGTTGGCGGGTGCCGGCCGGGAGGTGCGGGCGGCATATAGGCCGCTCCCTGCGGGCAGGCGTATTGTACTATCCGTATTCCGGACAAACATCATTCTATATCCAAAGAGGTGCTGCTTGCGCCTCTTTCTTTTTTTGTGGTGTCGTGTTATAATATATTATGTATAGTTATGTACAAAATTTACAGAGAAAGGTATTTATTCATCACCTATGCAGCATTTGAAAAACTTTAACTGGAAGAAATTTCTCTTGCAGGGGGTGCTCCCCTGCCTGCTGGCGGTGGCGGTGGGGTTCATCTCCCGCTATCAGCTGGAGCTGTCCGACGGCGTGACCGAGAGCTTTTTGCAGCTTCAATGGCCGCTCTACGCGCCGCTCAATGCGCTGACCGCCTTTTGCCTGACGCTGATTTTGTTTGCGCTGCTCGGCAAGTGGAGCCGCGCAACGGGCATTTCGGGCGCGGTGTTCACCATCATTGCGCTCATCAACTACTACACCCGCGACCTGCACGGCTCGGCGCTGATGCCCCAGGACATTTTGAACCTCGGCACCGCCGCCGAGGTCATGGGCAGCTACACCCTGAAAATCACGCAGGACGTTGTGAAGATCGTGCTGCTCTACCTGCCGATTCTGGCGATTGCGTTCGTGCAGGCGCAGCTGGTCAAGGGTGCGCCTAAGCGCGCCGGCTGGAAGGCCCGCGGCGTGCGGGCGGCGGGCAGCGCACTGGGCGTGTTTCTGGTCATGTTCTTCGGCTACTTCGGCCCCGTGACCATCAAGCCCAAGACGACCTACGGCTGGGCGTGGCAGAACACCTACTACACCTACGGCTATCTGGCCGGGACGATTGAGGCCACCAGCCTGATGGCCGACCCTGTCATTGAGCCTGAGAACTACAACGACGCCGCGGCGGTGAACACCGCCCGCAAGGCCGACGACTACATCGCCCCTGCCAGCCCCGAGAGCGCCGAGGACTACCCCGACATTGTGCTGATTCTGTCCGAGAGCTTCTATGACTTTGACCTTGTCACCGACCTGCAGGCCGACACCGACATCATGCCGGTCACCAAGAACCTGCCCAACTCGGTCTACGGCCACACGATCAGCCCCCATGTGGGCGGCGGCACAAACTCCACCGAGTACGAGATGCTGACCTCCAACTCGCTGATCCTGATGCCCAGCATCACGCCGTTCAACTGGCTGAACCTGTACAACGCCAACAGCGTTGTCAGCTACCTCAAGGGTCTGGGCTACTCCACGATGGCCGCCCACCCCTACACGAACTCCAACTACCGCCGCGACTCCGCCTGGCTGGCGCTGGGCTTTGACGAGACCCATTTCCAGAGCGATTTTACCACGCAGGAGACCTACGGGGACCGCCCGTACCAGACCGACTCGGCCACCTACCGCGACTGGGAAACGATGTACGAGGCCATGCCGGAGGACAAGCCGCGGTTCAGCTTCCTGGTCTCCATCCAGAGCCACGGCGACTACGATATGAACGATGCGTCGCTGGATATTGTCCACGCCGCCACCGACTACGGCGACTACGATGCGCTGATGGACGAGTACCTGAGCTGCATCAAAAAGACCGACGCCGCCGTGCAGGAGCTGTGCGATTACTTTACCGCGCAGTACGAAAAGACGGGCCGCAAGGTCATTGTGGCCATGGCCGGTGACCACGCGCCCAGCTTTGTGGCCCATGTGGCCGACCCCAGCTTTGCCGAAGCCGACAACGAGCTGCAGATTTTGGAGCGCAGCACGCCGTTTTTCATCTGGGCCAACTACCCGCTGGAGCACACGGCAGCCGCCACCAGCACCACCGACCCGCTGAACCGCATGGACATGGTCATGCTGACCCCCACCCTGCTGCAGCAGGCGGGTCTGCCCCTGAGCGACTACTACGAGTACCTGTTGGAAATGAAGCACAACACCCCCGTTGTGACCGCCGCCAACGACTACATGAAGGTGGACGGCAGCACAGCCGAGTACGGTGCAGACCCCGCGCTGGACGAGTGGGCCAAGGGGTATCTGATGCTGGAATACAACAACATCGGCGCGCACGCCAAGCGCGACCAGAGCATTTTTGACCCCGCCGAATAAAGAGGAGGCATCCCTATGACAGGTCTGAAACGAACCCCGCGCAGCCGCGGCGGCTTTACGCTGGTGGAGCTGATCGTGGTATTGGTGATTCTGGGCGTGCTGGCGGCCTTTGCCGTCCCGGCGCTGACCGGGTACATTGACAGCGCCAAGGAAAAGCAGGCCGTCAGCGAGGCGCAGGCGTGTGTGATGACGGCGACCCGGCAGGGTGCGCAGAACTACGCCTTGGTGCAGAACGCTTCGATAACGGGAAAAAGCGATGGTGCAGATGCCCTGACAAGCTGGGCAGGCACGTTGACAAACGAGGTTCCCACCGTGACCGGCGGAGATGTAGCACTTACCGAGGGCAGCGGGCAGTATCTGCTGCATGTGAACAACCCGCCTGAGGGCAGTATTAAGCCTGTTGGGATTTCTTCGGATGCCGGGGTCAAGGGTACCGTGCAGTGGATGACCTGCAATGCCAGCGGGCAGGTTTTATACTTAGTGTATACCAGCGCCGATGGGATACAGGTCGTATACACGGCTACCGGAACGAATGCGCGTGTGGACGGAAGTATTGACAACATCGTTGTTCCAAAGCCTGATGATACCAAACCGGAACCAAACCCCAACCCGGAGCCTGCACCGGGTCCGGAACCAACTCTCTTAGGGGTTACGATTTTAAAAGTAGACGCCACCACCAAGATTCCACTTGGCGATGCAGAGCTACAGATTCTTAAAGATGGTACGGAGATTGCTTCTTGGACTTCGTCAACCAGCAGTACAGGGTATTCCGTTAGTTTGCCGGTTGGTAATTATGTGCTGCGCGAAACTTCAGCTCCCGGAAATTATGATATTGCAGCAGATATTAACTTTGCAATTAAAAGTAACGGTGACACATTGAGCTTGAGCGGCGATTCTGGAGTATCTGCTACCGGAAACAGCATCACCATGGAAGATAAAAAGGTAGATCCTACAACGAGTGACAAAGTCTTTATCCATTTACAGGATGCCGTAACAGGGTCTTCCAGTGAATTTGCCAATAAAACATACACTGTAACGGTTCCCGACCCTAAGATTACCTACGAAGTCACTACTGATGCAAACGGCAATATTCCTTTTGAGATTTATGATAAAGCATCAGGCAAACCCATTGTTGCCGGTCAGTTACCCACATGGGTAAACAATTTTACCATTACAGAAAAAGTCCCTATACCGGGATATCAGCCCCTAAAAGCGGAATCTTTCACCATCGAAATCAACCAATCTTATAATAACGGCAGTTACCTTGGCTGTACCTTTAAGACCTTTGTTTTTGGCGGCAATACTAACGGTACTTTTGTAGACGGCAATGTTATTACCCTGCAGTACTTTCCCACTGCCGTTGTAAAAATTTTTACAACCGATGCAGACAACAAGCCCCTTGCCGATGCTTTCTTTAACATCACAGACACATCAACAGGAAAAGTCATTTTTGAGAATCTAAGAAGTGATTCACAGGGTTATTGCTCTGTTCCTCTGCTGCTTAATTCCGGAGATGGCATTGAATCTGATTATCTGGATATAGCAAAAAAATATAAACTCATCGAAGTTACTGCACCCACCGGATATCAGAGTGGCGTCAACTGCTCTCTTTCTTTTAATTTCAGCCCGTATCCGGATGCATACATGAAAACGCCCGGGGCACACTCCGCTGCCCATAATACATGGTTTAAACCAGATATTTCTCACAATAATTACGGTGAATGGGGCCGTGTTGAGCAGTATGGAGATAATGGTGATATTATTCATGTTGTCAACAGCAAGAAATTGACCTGCACCACCTATCTGTACAAAATTGATGACGCCGGAAATCCTGTATCCGGCGCAGACCTTGTTCTCAGCTCTAAAGATGGGAATCATATTCTTCTTGGCTTTGACAGTGGCGGCGGCGGTACTCCCCAATTGTCTAGTTATCAATCTTTTACCACTACCTCCGCTCCCTACTATGTTGTACAACTCCGCCGTGGGAAGACCTATGTATTAGAGGAGCAAACCCCACCACAGCATTACACAAAAGCTGAAAAGATTACTTTCACAGTTCCGTCAGACGCGGATACTTTTACTGTCTCTATGATTGACCATAACTCAAGTGAGGATAAATCTGATATAAAGTTCGACAAGGTCACTTTTAATCAGGCAAATAACTGGGCACACAAACTCACTACGGATAAAGGAATCAGTTTTAGTGGCGGTGAAATTATTTGCTGGAAGGGTATCGCTTACTACAATTATGCTAAGAGTTCGGACGATACCTATAATATTTCGAATAACAAGCGTGATGACTATAAAAAAGTTGATTCTCCTGAACTGAATAATGCTCCCGATCCCATGACATTTTTAAGCAATTATCTCAATGAAAAAAAATCCGATAAAAAAGCAGCTGACTATATTGTTCCCCTTACGGGCAAGGCTTATCTTTATAGTGAGCAAAATGTAACGCTCAAAAAAGGTGACATTATTATTCCTGATAATTATGGGGACGGAGTTCCTGACGATAAAAAGAACAAAAAAGTATATGTCTATATCGGTGACAAGGATTTACCTCTTACCCCTGATTTTCTCAGCAATGAAAACTTTACTACGCTAGAGCATAAACTACAGGATAAAAATCAAAATATATATAATTTCACCCTCAATCAATAAGAAAGCCCCCACCCAGCCGCAGAACATCTACGGTTGGGTGGGGGTGGTTTATTTGTAGAGATTGCAGGGGCGCGGCGGCAGCGGCAACGCTCCCGGGCGGATATGGGCTCCGCCCCTGCGTTCTCTGCCAATCACAAAAACTCTTTCCAGTAAATCTCTGCGCTTCTCGTCATCTCCCGGGAAAAGTCGCTCGCGTACTTGCGCTTGCAAAATGCCTGCACGGCTTTGTCAAAGTCGTAGTCAAGCTGGCCGTTGGCGGCGGCTTTCGCCGCAAAGTCGGCGCGCAGCTCGTCGGGCGTGCGGTCGCGGTAGGTGTTCTCGCAGACGACGGCCTGCTCGGCAAAGCGGGCGGGCTTGGGGCGGCGCTGCTGCTGCTCCGTGGGGCGGCCAAACACCAGCATACAGGCGGGCACAACGTACTGCGGCAGGTGCAGGGCGTCGCGCATGGCCTCAGCATTCTCGAGGACGTCGCCTATGTAGCAGCTGCCGATGCCCAGAGACTCGGCGGCGACCACGGCGTTCTGGGCGGCAATGCAGGTGTCGGCCACGGCCAGCATCAAGTCCCCTGCCCCGGGCTTGCGGGCGTCCGTGATGCCCGCGGCGTGGTAGGCGTTGAGCCAGCGGCGGCAGTCGGCCAGGAACACCAGCACCAGCGGCGCCCCGGCAATGAACGGTTGGTGGTCGCACAGGTCGGCCAGCGTGGCCTTCAGCGCCGGGTCGGTGATGTCCAGGATCGTGTACAGCTGCTGGTTGCCCGCCGTCGGTGCCTGGAACGCCGCGTTCAGGATGGCCGCCCGCTCGTCCGGCGTGACGGGGTCAGGGGTGAATACCCGCACGCTTTTGCGGGCGGAGAGTGCGGAGAGGATAGCGTTGTTTTCCATGATAAGCTCCTTTAAGCCTTCCCCCGAGGGGGGGAAGGTGGCGCCGCAGCGCCGGATGAGGGGCAGCCTTCCGGCGGCAACCCGTAAGCGGATCAGTACCGCAAGCTTGCCCCTCATCCGTCTGTGGTCGGGGCCACAGACACCTTCCCCCGAGGGGGAAGGCAAATCAAAATCAATTTTTCCGTTTCTTCAAGAACTTCCCGATCAGCGTATCCAGCATGCTCAGCACCTCGCGGATGTTCAGCACGCAGACCACCGCGGTGATGCCCACGACGGGCAGCGCCCAATGGGTCAGGTTCATCATGCACCAGATCTCCGCCAGCACCAGTGCCAGATTCAGCACAAGCCACGCCGGGTGGAAGTCGATCTCCAGCAGACCGCGGGTCGAGTAGGCGCGCAGCAAAAACACCAGCATCAGGCTCAGGAAGCTGGCCGGGGTCACGCCCCACGGGCCCCACTGCAAAATGAACAGGTAGTTCAGAATCAGGTTCAGCACCGCACCGGCCAGCATTGTGAACAGCGAGCCGGTAGACCGTTTATACACGACGTAGACGCTGTTCAGGAACTGGTTCAGGCAGGTCAGCATCGAGCAGAGCGTCAGGAACGGAACAAACGTCCAGGCGTTAAAATATTCAGCCTTGAACACCCGCATGAGCAGCTGGCACAGCATGATGATGCCCGCCACGCAGCAGAACAGCACGCTTGCATACACGCGGAATATCTTGGAGAAGAACGCCTCGCGGTCCGTCTCCTCGGTCACGGCGGAGAGCTGCCACGCCTCGTAGAAGATGCTGCCCAAAATCGTGATGATCTGCGGCAGGAAGTACCCCGCCGACAACAGCCCGACCCAGTGGTTGCCGCTGCGGCCCGCGTAGCCCTCGCACATGCCCTGCACAAAGAACATGTCGCTGGCGTTGATGATCCAAAAGCTGATGGACGCCGGGATCATCGGCAGGCAGTAGCGCAGCATCTCCTTCCACAGCGTCTTGTCAAACGCCTTGGGCTTGAAGTACCGCCAGCACCCGCCCGCAATGAACACAAACACCATGGATGTCAAATCTGCCAGCGCATTTGCCAGCAAAAAGCCTGCAGCGCCCATTTTTAAGACGCTCAGGAACAGCAGGTAGTAGAGCAGCAGGCTCAGCGTTGTCAGCACACCGTCTATGGCGACCAGCCGGTTCAGCATCCGCGAGCGGATGAACTGGGTACACAGCGTTCTCATACAGCTGGCCAGCACGCAGAGGTACAAAAAGCCCAGGTACTCCGCAGCGTTGGGGATGAGCCGCACCAGCGGCATGGCCAGCAGCAGCACCACAAAGCCCAGCCCGATAGTCGCCGCGCCGTTGACTAAGACGCTGGATTTGTTGGTCGCTTTGTCCAGCCCGAACCGGATGACCGCATAGGCCACGCCAAGGCTGACCACCGGGATCAGCAGGTTTGTGGCCTGCTGCAAAAGGCTGGACACGCCCATAACGTCCGGCGAGTCGAGCGCGTAGCTCAGATACGGGCGGATGAAGAAGCTGAGCAGCTTGGAGCTGAAGTTGGAGATGGCAAACAGCAGCGTATTGCTGACCAGCGTCGTATATTTTTTCTGTGGAGACGGCAAGATGGGAACCTCCCTTGTTTGTAGAGTATGAAGCCTTCCCCTCCGGGGGAAGGTGGCCGAGCGAACGCGAAGGTCGGATGAGGGCAAACCTTCCGCCGGCGCCCCGTTCACGGGCAATCGCGGCAAACTCCCGCTCTCACCGCAGCTTCAGCATCCGTTCCCGCTGCTTATAATCCGGCAGCACCTCCGCCACCGCGGCCCAGAACGCCGGGCTGTGGTCGGGGTGGGCAAAGTGACAGAACTCGTGTACAACAACGTACTCCTGCGCGGGCAGCGGCATCGTGCAGAGTCGCCGCGCAAACGCCAGCGTACCGGTGCGCAGACTGCACGATCCCCAGCGGGTGTTCATGTCGCGCACCGCAATTTTGGGCATCGCGCCGCCCGGGCAGGTCGCCGTAAATTGCGGATAGTATGCCCTGCACAGCGCCTGCATATAGGCCAGCGCCTCGGCCTTGGGCGGCAGCGCGGGGGCCTCGGCGGCCTCTCGTTCGCGCCGGGCCGCGGCACGCGCCTGTGCGGTGCGCACCCAGTCGGCCCGCGCCGTGACAAAGGCGTCCACATAAGCCGCCGGCACCCGCGGCGACGCACTGGCCGCCACACTGCCGTCGGCCCGCACGCGCAGGTTGATGTTGCGCACCCGCCGCCGCGTCAGCGTGTAGGTGATGCCGCCCGCCGTCCGCTCCATGCCCGGCCCCCCTTTTGCAAAAGTATATAGTTTATTGTACACGCATTTGCCCAAAAGTGCAACAGTTGCCTGCGGCGGCGCATTGTGGTATGATACTGCCAAAAGGGGGCTTTTGCATGAAATCGCTGTTTTTTGTTCTGCCCGCCCTGCTGCTGGGCCTGACGGCCTGCGGCGCGCCGGTGGCCGCCGTGACCCTGCCCGACACCGTGCAGGTCGAAAAGACCCAGACCGCCGAGACCGCCGTCCTCTACGAGGATGCCGACGGGCGTGAGGTCAGCCCCCGCCGCGCCGCCCTGACCGAGTGGCGCTGGTCTGTGGCCGATGACACGATTGCCGAGGTCGATCCCAGCGGCATTGTGACCGGTCTGCGCGGCGGCTCGACCACCCTGACGCTGCAAAGCGCCGACGGGAAAATTTCCGCCAGCTGCCCGGTGCAGGTGTCCAGCCCGCTGCGCGGCATTGCTTTGGACGACTACACGCTGTATTTTGACGACGAGCTCGTGACCTGGATCACCGCCGACGGCACGCGCGAGTCCGACTACGCCTACGCCAGCCGCGTCGGCGCAGTCTGCCATCTTCTGCCGGAGGACACCACCGACCACCCCGCCGCGACCTATCACATCGCCGACGAGCGCATCGCCCGCTTCGACGGCTCCTGGCTCGTCCCCGTGAATTACGGCACCACGACCCTGACCGCCGACTGCGGCGGGTTTACAGCGCAGTGTACCGTAACGGTAGTCAGGCCGGAGGAATAGGCAAAAGAAAACGAGGGGATGTACAACAGCCCCTTTGGTGACCCTCCCGTCCATCTCCCGCGCCCTAAAAACAGCCCGCGGGGCTGTTTTTGCCCCGCGGGACGCGGACGCGGGGCCCGGGCTTTTCGATTCCCGTACTCCTCTACTCCTTACAATGTACAATAAAAAGAAAAAAGCTCAACCTCTTGCGAAGTTGAGCTTTTTGGTGACCCGTACGGGAATCGAACCCATGTTACAGCCGTGAAAGGGCCGTGTCTTAACCGCTTGACCAACGGGCCATATAATACAAGATTTCGCTAAAACAGCAAGCAACTTATCGGCTACTATTGCAACCGACCCCCAAGTATTTTAGCGAAATCCTGTATCATGTGGTAGCGGTAACTGGATTTGAACCGGTGACACTTCGGGTATGAACCGAATGCTCTAGCCAACTGAGCTATACCGCCACATTTGTCGTCGCGCTCTTGAGAACGCTATATTATTATAGCCGACATTCTCCCCTATGTCAAGTAGTTTTTCCCGATTTTTTTCAAAAATGCAAAAAAAATCCCGCATTGCGGGTGCAATGCGGGGGAAGGCTCTTTCAAAATTACTTCTTGTTGGGCACCAGCACGGCCTTGCCGCCCATGTAGGGGCGCAGGACCTCGGGGATAGTCACGGTGCCGTCGGCCTGCAGGTGGTTTTCCAGGAAGGCGATCAGCATACGCGGCGGGGCCACGCAGGTGTTGTTCAGCGTGTGAGCCAGCTGGGTCTTACCGTTCTCATCCTTAAAGCGGATGCGCAGGCGGCGGGCCTGGGCGTCGCCCAGGTTGGAGCAGGAGCAGACCTCGAAGTACTTCTGCTGGCGCGGGCTCCACGCCTCGATGTCGCAGCTCTTGACCTTCAGATCGGCCAGATCGCCGGAGCAGCACTCCAGCTGGCGGACGGGGATCTCCATGGAGCGGAACAGCTCGACGGAGTTCTTCCACAGCTTGTCGTACCAGTCCATGCTGTCCTCGGGCTTGCAGACGACGATCATCTCCTGCTTCTCGAACTGATGGATGCGGTAGATGCCGCGCTCCTCGATGCCGTGGGCGCCCTTCTCCTTGCGGAAGCAGGGGCTGTAGCTGGTCAGGGTCAGGGGCAGCTTGGCACCGTCCAGCGTCTGGTCGATGAAGCGGCCAATCATCGTGTGCTCGGACGTGCCGATCAGGTACAGGTCCTCACCCTCGATTTTGTACATCATAGCGTCCATTTCAGGGAAGGACATAACGCCCTTGACCACGTCGCCGTGCATCATGAACGGGGGGATGACATAGGTAAAGCCCTTGTCGATCATAAAATCGCGGGCGTAGGCCAGCACAGCCTCATGCAGGCGAGCGATGTCGCCCAGCAGGTAGTAGAAGCCGTTGCCGGAGACGCGGCCTGCGGCGTCAAGGTCGATGCCGTCGAAGCTCTCCATGATGTCCACGTGGTACGGGATGGGATAGTCGGGCACAACGGGCTCGCCGAAGCGCTGGACCTCGACGTTATGGCTGTCGTCGGGGCCGATGGGCACGCTGGGGTCGATCATCTGGGGGATCGTGTACATGATCTCCTGGATCTTGGCCTGCAGCTCGGTCTCCTTGGCCTCCAGCTCCTTCAGGCGGTCAGCCTGGGCCGTGACCTGCTTCTTGATTTCCTCGGCCTCGGCAGCCTTGGAGGGGTCTTTCTTGGCCTGGCCCATCAGCGCGCCGATCTGCTTGGACAGCTTGTTGCGGTTTGCGCGCAGGTCGCTGGCCTCACCGATGGCGGCGCGGTACTCGGCGTCAAGCGCGATGACCTCATCGACGAGGGGCAGCTTGGCGTCTTGGAACTTTTTCCTGATGTTTTCCTTGACGGCGTCCGGGTTTTCACGGACAAAACGAATGTCTAACATAGTGGTACTCCTCTATTCAATATTTGCTTTTGTAGGGGCCGGACATGTCCGGCCCGCGGCTTTACAAATAAATAGCGTTTATGGGTTGGCTGCGGGCGGGGCATGCCCCGCCCCTACAGATTTCCGGGCTGCTCACCCTTCCGGGTCATACATTCCCAGCAGGCTCACGAACTTTTGCAGCATATCATCGCTGTAAAAGTCGATTTTCAGCGAGCCCTTGCCGTCCTTGTAGTCAACATGGACCTCGCTGCCGGTGACCTCTTTCAAGGCCGCCTCCACCTCCACGGCGCGCTTCGGGCGGGTGAAATTATCGTCCTTCGCCTTGGGCGGCTTGGTGGGCTTCGTCAGCTTTTTGCACAGGGCCTCGGTCTGGCGCACGTTCAGATTCTGTGCCGCGACCTCCGCCGCAGCCTGCCGCATCAGATCCTCATTGGGCAGCCCCAGCAGGACCTTGGCGTGGCCAAAGCTCAGCTTGCCCCCGCTGACCATACGGCGCACATCCTCGGGCAGGGCCAGCAGACGCAGGCTGTTGGTCACGGCGCTGCGGCTCTTGCCCAGCTTTTTCGCGGCAGATTCCTGCGTTAAGCCGTACTTGTCGATCAGCTGCCGGCAGCCCTCGGCGACCTCGATGGGGTCGAGGTCCTCGCGCTGCAGGTTTTCAATCAGTGCCAGCGCGGCGGCCTGCTCGTCGGTCACATCCTTGATGATGACCGGCACCTCGTCCAGCCCGGCCAGGCGTGCGGCACGCCAGCGGCGCTCGCCCGCAATGATGATGTACCCCGGGCCGACCTTTTTGGGCCGCACCGCAATGGGCTGCAAAAGCCCGTTCTCGGTGATGCTGTCGGCCAGCTGGTTCAGCGCGTCGTCGTCAAACCGCTTGCGGGGCTGCTCGGGGTCAGGCTCGATTTCCCGCAGCGGCAGCGTTGAGTTGGACGCTTCGCTGCCGGTATCGTCGGACAGGTCGGCAAACAGGCTGTCCAGCCCCTTGCCAAGCCCGCCCATCTTCTTTTTGGCCATCGGCGTCCCTCCTTATCGTTCGTTGTTTGCCAAAAATTCCCGCGCCAATTCCATGTACGCCTCGCTGCCCCTGCCGTTCGGCTCATAGAAGTTGATCGGCATACCGAAGCTCGGGGCCTCGCTCAGGCGCACGGTGCGCGGAATGACGGCGCGGTAGACCTTGTCGCCAAAGTACTTTTTGACCTGTGCGACGACCTGCATCGTCAGGTTGAGCCGCCCGGAGTACATCGTGAACAGTACGCCCTCGATGTCTAAGTACCGGTTGTACTTTTTGCGCACGGTTTTCAGGGTCGCCATCAGCTCGCTCAGGCCCTCGAGCGCGAAGAACTCGCACTGCATCGGGATGATGACGGTGTCCGCCGCGCAGAGCGCGTTGACGGTCAAAAGGTCGAGCGACGGCGCACAGTCGATGAAGATATAGTCGTACAGCGGCACGACGGGGGCCAGCACGGTGCGCAGGCGCATTTCCCGCCGCGGCACCGACACAAGCTCGATGGGCGCGCCCGCCAGCTGGGTGTTGGACGGCAGCACATCGGCGTTGTACTCGCTCTTGATGATGGCCTCGCGGACGTCATCATCGTCGATCAGGCAGGTGTAGGTGTCGGCCTCCACCTTGTTTTTGGAGATGCCATACGCCGATGTGGTGTTGCCCTGCGGGTCCAGATCGACGATGAGGACCTTTTTGCCGAGTGCCGCCACACAGGCGCTCAGGTTGACGGCGGTGGTGGTTTTGCCAACGCCGCCCTTCTGGTTTGCTATTGCGATGACTTTTGCCACGCCGTACCTCCCCTGTTTTTGCGTTTTTTGGCGGCTTTGGGGCCGCTTGTATTTATTATAGCACAAACAGAAGGGATAAAAAAGGGGTTTTTCCAACAAAAAAGTCCGGCAGATGTTCCACGTGGAACATCTGCCGGGGGTATGCCATGCCGCAAAAAGCGCGGGCGTGAACGATAGTGGGAAAGCTCGCAGGCCGTTGTAGGGGGCGGCGTCCCCGACGCCCCGCGGGGGGTGCGGGCGGCTGCCCGTGAATGCCCGGCATCGGGCAAACGTCCGCGGAGGGGTCAAGACCCCTCCCTACAGATGGGGTTCACGGGTGCTTTGTAGGCTGTCGAAAAAGGTGTGCTCACCCCTTGGCCCCCTCTGTGAGGGGGCTCCGCCCGCAGGCGGTGGGGGAGAGAACTGTGCGGTTGCCCGAAATATTTTGGGCTATGGCAAGGTTCTCTCCCTCCGTTTCGATACGCTGGGGAACGGTCTTGACCGTTCCGGGGACGTGTGCCGTTGCTGCATGGTAAAATATTGCTGCGGTGTAGGGGCCGCATATATGCGGCCCGGCAGTGTACGGGAAACGGGCGCTTATGGGAAACCCGCGGGCCGGGCATGCCCGGCCCCTACCGCGCGGCAGCCAAAAAGCGTACACCAACGCAGACATCCCGTCGCGGCAGCGCCGCAGAAAGCCTTCCCCTCACACCTTCACCTCAAACTCCCCTTCTTCCTCCTGCGCGCCATTCTCCGCCTTTCCCGCCGTACCGTCGCTGCTGACCGGAATTCTCACAATGTACTCCAGACACCCGTCATGCTTATCGCACCGGGTCGTGGCGGCGATCCCCTTCTGGGTCATCAAATCCACCGCGTGCTGCAATGTATTTACAAAGAACCGCACATCCCGCACCATGGGGATCGTGCGGCGGCAGGGGCTGGGCCCGTTGGGGGCGGCCAGCATCTGGTCCACAAGGCGGTCTGCCTGGCGCACGCTCATCTTGTCCCGCGCCATCTTTTCCAGCGCGGCGGTGCGGCGTCCCTCGGGCAGGCGCAGGGCGGCGCGGGCGTGGCGCTCGCTCAGATGGCTGGCCGTGCAAAGCTGCTGCTGTTCCGGCGTCAGGGTCAGCAGGCGCAGCTTGTTGGCAAGGGCCGGCTGGCTCAACCCCAGCCGCCGCGCAGCCTCGGCCTGGGTGCAGCCCCACAGCCGGATGACCTCTTTAATGCCCCGCGCCGTGTCGAACGGGTCCAGCTGGCTGCGCTGCAAATTTTCCAAAAGCCCCAGCGCGGCGGATTCGCTGTCGTCGTAGTCGGCCAGTATCGCCGGCACCTTGTCCAGCTTGGCCAGACGGCAGGCGCGCAGGCGGCGCTCCCCCGCCACAAGCTGGTATTTGTGCAGCCCGACCCGCCGCACACTGATGGGCTGCAAAAGGCCGTTCTGCAAAATGCTGACGGCCAGCGCGGCGATCTCCGGCTCGTCGAAGGCGGTGCGCGCCTGGTAGGGCGACGGCTCGATGCAGTCCACAGGCAGCATCAGAATGCGCCCCTGCTTTTGTATATCATTTCTAGGCAATTTCGGTTCCTCCCCTTGGGTTCAGTGTGCCTGCCGCAAAGTTGAGGGCCGGGCATGCCCGGCCCCTACTAAAGCGGCCTACAAAAAATGCTATGCTTTTCTACAAAAAGCATAGCATAAACCGCAGTTTCGGGGAAGAAAAATCGTTCGCCCTTATGTTCAATTTTTTGCGCTGTTACAACGGCTTCTTGGCAATTTTTCCGCCGTTTCGGGGGTAAACCGTCGGAGTCTGCGATATTTTTTTGCAGAACACCAGCCCGCGGGCACTGCCGTCCGGCAGCGTGAAGGCGCGCGTTTCCTCATATTGGCCGCCCAGCTTTTTCAGCGCGTTGGCGGCGGCTTTTGCCTCTGCGTCTGCCTCGGGGCCCTTCATCGCGATGAACCGCCCGCCGACTTTGACCAGCGGCAGGCAGTATTCGCACAGCACAGGCAGTGCCGCCACCGCGCGGGCGCTGGCCACATCGAACTGCTCGCGCCAGATCTTGCGGGCGGCCTCCTCGGCGCGTTCCTTCGCAAATTCGACACCGGTCAGACCCAGCTCGGCACAGGCGTAGCGTAAAAAGTCCACGCGCTTGCCCGTCGGCTCCATCAGCGTCAGCTCCAGGTCAGGCTTGTAGATTTTTGCCACAATGCCCGGGAACCCCGCACCGGTGCCGACGTCCACCAGCCTGCCGCTGACCTCGGGCTGCGCCGCAAACAGCAGGCTGTCCGCAAAGTGGCGGTCCTCGATGCCCTCGGGGCTGGTGATGGCGGTCAGGTTGACCTTTTCATTATAGCTGACCAGCAGCTCGGCGTACCTGTCCAGCAGGTCCAGCTGTGCGTCGGTCAAGGGGATGTTCCACGTGGAACATTTAGCTTGTAATCTGTTTTTATCAATCATAGCGTCTCCTTGGCTTCCCCCTCGGGGGAAGCTGCCGCCCGCAGGCGGCTGATGAGGGCAGACTGTATGTGGCTGCCCGGTTGCGGGTGAAATCGATATACTCGGCCCTCATCCGCCCTCGGGCGGGGCCTCGGGCACCTTCTCCCTCGCGGGAGAAGGCATCCGGTTTATTTCAGCTTCAGCAGCACAATACTCAGCTGCGCCAGGTCGCTTGGCGATACACCCGGTATCCGCCCGGCCTGCGCCAGCGTGCGCGGCCTTATCTTCGTCAGCTTCTCGCGGGATTCCAGCGTCATCGTCTCAATCGGCGCATAGTCAAAGTCGTCGGGGATCTTCACATTCTCGTGCCGCTGAATATCCCGTATGATCCGCTCCTCCCGCGCAATGTACCCGGCATAGCGGATCTCCGTCTCGATGCGCTGCGCCATGGCGGGGGTCACGCCCTCGCCGCGGCCAATGACCTTCGCGATCAGATCATAGCTGATGTAGGGCCGCCGCATCAGCTCGATGGCCGAACCGCCGATCTCGCCCAGCTCCGCGCCCTCGGGGGCGGCGGCGCGCAGGTCGGCCAATTTAATGCTCGTCGTCTCCAGCCGGTGCAGCTCGGCCTGCTTGACCTCACGGTCACGGCAGAACAGTGCCCAGCGGTCATCGTCCACCAGCCCGTACTCGCGGCCAATCGGGGTCAGCCGCTCGTCGGCGTTGTCCTGGCGCAGGCTCAGGCGGTACTCGCTGCGGCTCGTCATCATGCGGTAGGGGTCCATGACACCCTTCGTGACAAGGTCGTCCACCAGCGTGCCGAGGTAGCTTGTGTGCCGCGCCAGCACAAGTTCTTCCCTGCCCAGCGCGTGGCGGGCGGCGTTCAGACCCGCCAGCAAACCCTGCGCAGCGGCCTCCTCATAGCCGGATGTGCCGTTGAACTGCCCCGCGCCGTAGATGCCGCCCACGACCTTGCTTTCCAGCGTGGGCTTGAGCGTCGTGGGGTCCACGCAGTCATACTCGATGGCGTAGGCCGGGCGCATGATTTCGAGATGCTCAAACCCGGCAATCGTGCGGTACATCTCGTTCTGCACGGCCTCGGGCAGGCTGGACGAGAGACCCTGCAGGTACATTTCCTCGGTGTCCTCGCCGCAGGGCTCCACAAAGACCGGGTGGCGCTCCTTCTCTTTAAAGCGGACGACCTTGTCCTCAATAGACGGGCAGTACCGCGGGCCGACGCCCTGAATGTCGCCGCCGTAGAGCGGCGAGCGGTGCAGGTTGTCGAGAATGACCTTATGGGTCGCGGGGTTCGTGTAGGCGATGTAGCAGTTGACCTTGTTGTGCATCGGCACGCGGGTCATAAAGCTGAACGGCTGCAGCTCGGCGTCGGGGTCGCCGGGCTGGCACTCGAGCTTCGAGAAGTCGATGCTGCGGCGGTGGACGCGGGCGGGCGTGCCGGTCTTGAAGCGGCGCAGCGTGAAGCCGTTCTCCACAAGGCACCGGGTCAGCGCGGTGGCGGCGTGGGTGCCGTCGGGGCCGCTGTCATAGTGGGCGTCGCCCACAAAGATGCGCCCGCCCAGGTTGGTGCCAGTGGCAATGACGACGGCCTTGCAGGCGTAGTAGCCGTGCAGGTTCGTGAACACGCCGCAGACCTTGCCGTCCTGCACGTCCACGCCGACGATCTCGCCCTGGTGGATGTCGAGGTTGGCGGTTTGCTCCAGCGCGTGCTTCATCCATATATGGTAGCGCTTGCGGTCTGTCTGCACGCGCAGACTGTGTACGGCGGGGCCTTTGCCGCGGTTGAGCATCCGGCTTTGCAGGTAGGTGGCGTCTGCGGCCAGACCCATCAGCCCGCCGAGCGCATCGACCTCCCGCACAAGATGCCCCTTGGCCGTGCCGCCGATGGACGGGTTGCACGGCATATTGCCGATGAAATCCAGCGACAGCGTAAACACCGCGGTCCTTGCCCCCAGCCGTGCCGCCGCATGCGCCGCCTCGATCCCCGCATGCCCCGCGCCGATGACGATGACGTCGTAGGTTCCCAGTTTGTCCATATACGTTCCCTCTTACCCTATATTGTGCAGGATGTCCTCACAGACACCCGCAAAATTTGTGTCCACTGCATTGTTGGCGTAGCGCAGCACCCGGCAGCCGATGCCTTGCAGGTAGGCGGTGCGCTGTGCATCGTACTCGACGGCCTGCGGTTCGGTGTGCTGTGCGCCGTCCAGCTCTATTACCAGTTTACACGATGAAATATAGAAATCAACTATAAAATTGCCAATTATTTTCTGGCGGTAAACAGTCTGCGGCAGGTTTTTCAGAAAGTCGTACCACAAGCGTCTCTCCTGCGGGGTCATAGATTTGCGGAGATTGCGTGCATTGACACGCAAAGGGTCATGGGTTTTCCTGTCGTTCATGGTATCACTCCTTAAAGGCTTTTCCCGAGAGGCTGCCGCCAGTTCTAAAGGCTTCCCCGAGGGGCTGCGCCCGCAGGCGCGTGTCGGAGCGCAACCGCCAAAGGCGGCTCTTAGCGCGTAGACTGAAGCTGCCGCCTGCAGGCGGCTGATGAGGGCGGAGTTTGCGTGGCCTCCCTTTAACGGTCAACCTCCGCAGGCTCTCCCCTCATCCGTCCGCGGGCGGGGCCGCGGACACCTTCTCCCCCAAGGGGAGAAGGCTCCTGTCAGCTCTAAAGGCTTCCCCGAGGGGCTTTCCCCGAGGGGCTGCGCCCGCAGGCGGCTGATGAGGGCGGAGTTTGCGTAGCCTCCCTTTTAACGGGCAACGCCCGCAGGCTCTCCCCTCATCCGTCCGCGGGCGGGGCCGCGGACACCTTCTCCCCCAGGGGGAGAAGGCTCCTGTCAGTTCTAAAGGCTTCCCCCGAGGGGCTGCGCCCGTTCCAAAGGCTTCCCCCTCGGGGGAAGCTGCCGCCCGCAGGCGGCTGATGAGGGCGGAGTTCGCGTAGCCTCCCGTTTAACGGGCAACACCCGCAGACTCTCCCCTCATCCGTCCGCGGGCGGGGCCGCGGACACCTTCTCCCCCAGGGGGAGAAGGCTCCTGTCATTTTTTACTTACTTGCCCACGCAGAACGTCTCAAAAACTTCCTCTATCGTTGCGTCGCTGGCGTTTTCTCCTGTCAAATCAAACAGCGCCTGCAAGGCGTCCGTCAAACACACCGCGGCGGCGTCCAGCCCAAAGCCGTTCTGTTTAGCGTCGATGGCTTCCGCCAGCGCATCCCTCGCGCGGGTCGCGGCGGCCAATTGGCGGGCACTGCACAGTTGCGCAGCCTCCGGGTCCAGCTGGGCTGTGCCTAACAAATCCGCAACAGCGTCCGTCAGGGCCTGCAGGCCGACGGCGTCCCGCGCACACATCGGGACGATCTTCTTAAAATACGGCTCCAATGTTCCACGTGGAACATCCGTCTCCCCCGCCAGGTCCTGCTTATTCAAAACCGCGATGGCCGGGCGGCCCTGACATCTGCGGGCCAGCTCCAAATCATCGTCAGACAACGGCTGTGCGGCGTCGAACACGGCCAGCACCAGCCCGGCCTCGTCGAGCTTGCGCCAGCTGCGGCGGATGCCCTCGGCCTCGATGGCGTCGCCGTCCGCGCCCACCTCCCGCACACCGGCGGTGTCAAACAGGTTCAGCCGCACGCTGCCCAGCTGCACGGCCTGCTCCACAATATCGCGGGTCGTGCCGGCCACGGGCGTGACAATGGCACGGTCAAACCCGGCCAGCAGGTTCAGCAGCGTGCTTTTGCCCACGTTGGGCCGCCCCAGCAGCACGCAGTCCACGCCATGGCGCAGCACCGCGCCCGCGCTGTAGCCGGAGATCAGCGCGTCGAGCGCGGCCTTTTGCTCGGTCAGCGTCCCGACAAATGCCGCGTCGGACAGCTCGGGCACGTCCTCCTCGGGGTAATCGACCCAGGCGGTCAGGTGGGCGTTCAGCGTTTGCAGCGCGGTCTGTATCTTACCGATGCGCTTTGCCAGCCGCCCGTCCAGCGCGGATTTTGCCAGCGCAGCCCCCTGCCGCCCGTTCGCCGCAATGACCTCCATCACGGCCTCGGCCTGCGTCAGCGACATCCGCCCGTTTTCCAGTGCGCGGCGGGTGAACTCCCCCGGCCCGGCAGGCGCGCAGCCCGCGGTGATGAGCGCTTCTAACAAACCGTCCGCCATGGCCGTGCCGCCGTGGACGGACAGCTCAATAACGTCCTCGCCGGTGTAGGAGTGCGGTGCGCGGAAAAACAGCGCCACGCACTCGTCCATCTCGGCCCCGTGCAGCAGGTAGTGGCCCAGCATGGCGGTGTAGCCCTTCGCGTCGGCCACGCGCTTGCCCTGCCGCACCGGCGCAAAAATTTTGCCGACGATGCCGTAGGCGTCCGGCCCCGACACGCGGACGGTGGCAATGCCGCCCTCGCCCGGTGGCGTCGCCAGTGCGCAGATCGTTGTGTGCAGATGTTCCATGTGGAGCGCTCCTTTTTTGTGATGGGAATACTTTAGAATACCATGAATACGCGGTGTTTTTCCAGCCTTTTTTATAAAAAAGGCTTCGGCGAAAAAATTTCAAATGCTTGTAGGGAGGGGATTTATCCCTCCCGGAAGTGCAAGCCTTCGCAGGGCTGCGGGCCGGGCATGCCCGGCCCCTACCTGTTCACCAAAAAGGAGAGGCCGACCCGCGGCCTCTCCCCTGTGTTCGTTTATTCTTCGGTCTCGTTCTCGGGGGCTGCGTCCTCCGCGGCCTCCTGCGCCAATTCTTCCGCTTCGATGGCCGCCAGCTCCTCGGGGGTCGGGTCGGTCTCGCCGGTATCCTCGATTTTTGCGGTCTCGGCGTCGTTGTCGCGGTCCACGCGGGCGACCACGGCCACCTTGTCGTCCTCGACCAGGCGCATGACGCGGACACCGCTGCCGTAGCGGCTCTGGACGTTGATGTCCGCCGCATGGATTCTGATCAGAATGCCGTTCTGGCTGATGAGAATCAGATCGTCGGTGTCATCTACGATCTTGATGCCCGCCACGTTGCCGTTAGAGTAGTTGCGGATGCCCAAGCCGCCGCGCTTCGTGATGCGGTAGTCGTCAATGCGGCTGCGGCGGCCCTTGCCCTCCTCGCTGATGGTCAGCACGTTCGCACCCGGGCGGCAGACGCCTGCACCGACGACATAGTCGCCCTCGCGCAGCTTGATGACGCGGACGCCGTGGCCGGTACGGCCCATCGAGCGGGCACCGTCCTCGGTAAAGCGGATGGCCGCGCCGTCGTGGGTGGCAACAATGATCTCGTCGTCACCCTTGGTCAGGTGGCTCCACACCAGACTGTCGCCCTCGTTCAGCGCGATGGCGATCAGGCCCATCTTGCGGATGTTGCGGAACTGGGACAGCGGCGTGCGCTTGATGAGGCCCTGCTTCGTCACCATCGTGGCGTAGGTGTTGTCCTCGTCCACACCGGCCTTCTGCTGCAGCATCAGCGTGACCTTCTCGCCCTCCTGCAGCTGCAGCAGGTTCACAATATGGCTGCCCTTGGCCGTGCGGCTGCCCTCGGGCACCTGATAGCCCTTCAGCCGGTAGACGCGGCCCTGGTTCGTCATAAACAGCATATAATCATGCGTAGAACCGACAAAAAGTTCCTCGGTGAAGTCGTCGTCCTTCTGGGTCATGCCCTGCACGCCGCGTCCGCCGCGGTTCTGTGCCTGGTAGGTGTCCAGCGTCGTGCGCTTGATGTAACCCTCATGGGTCAGCGTAAAGACGCAGGTCTCCTCGGGGATCAGGTCCTCAATATCGACCTCGCCGGAGACGGTCTCGATGGAGGTGCGGCGCTCGTCGCCGTACTTGTCGGCCAGCGCGGTCAGGTCGGTCTTGACGATGCGCTTGACGTGCTCGTCGTTGGCCAGAATGTCCTCATAATCGGCGATGGCCTCGCGCAGCTCGCCCAACTCCTGCTCGATTTTGAGGATCTCCAGACCGGCCAGACGGCCCAATTGCAGCTTGACAATGGCGTCCGCCTGCAGCTCGTCAAAGCCGAAGTTGTCCATGACGGCCTGCCGCGCTTCAGCAAAGCCGCCCTTGCAGGCGCGGATCGTCGCGATGATCTCATCGACGATGTCAACGGCCTTGTGCAGGCCCTCGAGGATGTGCTCGCGCTCCTTTGCCTTCTTCAGTTCAAACGCGGTGCGGCGGCGGATGACCTGCATCTGGAACTCAATATAGCGCTCCATCATGGTTTTCAGGCTCATGATCTTGGGCACGCCGTCGTCCAGCGCCAGCATGATGACGCCGACGGTGTCCTGCAGCTGGGTGAAGCGGTAGAGCTGGTTCAGCACGACCTGGGGGTTCGCGTCCTTCTTGATTTCAATGACGATCTTCATGCCGGTGCGGCTCGAGGACTCATCGTTCAGGTCGCTGATGCCCTCGATGCGCTTATCCTTGACAAGGTCAGCGATGGACTCGATCAGGCGGGTCTTGTTGACCATGTAGGGGATTTCCGAAATCAGGATCTCGTAGCGCCCGTTCTTTTTCTCGATGATCTCGGCACGGCCCCGCAGCGTGATTTTGCCGCGGCCCGTGGCGTAAGCAGCGCGGATGCCGCTGCGGCCCATGATGATGCCGCCCGTCGGGAAGTCGGGGCCCTTGACGTACTCCATCAGCCCGGCCAGGTCGATTTCGGGGTCGTCCATCAGGGCGACCATGCCGTTGACGATCTCGCGCAGGTTGTGGGGCGGGATGTTCGTCGCCATGCCGACGGCAATACCCTGGCTGCCGTTGACGAGCAGGTTCGGGAAACGGCTGGGCAGGACGTGGGGCTCCTTCTTGGTCTCGTCAAAGTTGGGGTCCCAGTCGATGGTGTCTTTTTCAATGTCGGTCAGCATCTCGCAGGCCATCTTGGACATGCGGGCCTCGGTGTAACGGTAAGCAGCCGGGGGGTCGCCGTCCACGGAGCCGAAGTTGCCCTGGCCGTCCACAAGCGGGTAACGCAGGCTGAAATCCTGCGCCAGACGCACCATGGCATCATAGACCGAGGCGTCGCCGTGCGGGTGGTACGAGCCCAGCACCGCACCGACGGTATCGGCAGATTTGCGGTAGGGGTGCTGCGGGTCGTTGCCGCGCTCGTGCATCGTGTACAGGATGCGGCGGTGGACGGGCTTCAGGCCGTCGCGCACATCGGGCAGAGCGCGCGCCACGATAACAGACATCGAGTAGTCAAGGAACGCCGTCTCGATCTCCTGCTTCACATCGCGCACAATGACCTTCGTACCGGACCCCGGCACCATGATGATGTTTTCTTCCATTGTATCACCTTAACTCAATCTTACTTGATCTTACTGCACTGTAGGGGCCGGGCATGCCCGGCCCTCCACCTTGCCTTTGCTTCCCTCTTATGGATTATAACGGTTGTTTTTATCGCAGCCGCTGGTTGCCCGCAAGAGGGTTATTCTTTTTACGTCCCGGGCCGGGCATGCCCGGCCCCTACGCTAAACGTTGGGGTTATATTCATCCAAATTCCATTTCAATGGATTTTCCTGAATATATCTTTTTATTTCCAGATATGCGGCTTCATCCCGGATGACATGGTCATAAAATGACCGCTGCCACAACGGAACACCCGGATGTTCCATGTGGAACATCTTGGATACATACGCCTTATAGCTGCCCACCACTGCGGATAAATCTTTTACGCCCTGCGGAAAAATCAAAATCACATGCACATGATTGGGCATGACCACATATTCGTCCACGGTCACTTCCGGGAAATGCTCCGGTATGGCTGTTATCCCCTGCGCGGCCATTTGGCCGATGCCGTTTGGCTCGCCTGCCGCACCAAATACACATTGCTTATGATGCGTGCATACCGTCACAAAATAATGATTTGCGGTTTTATAATCGTAATTTTGCAAACGGGGATTTTGGCGCGGACGAAGAATTTTGTAATCCATGGTGTATGACCCACAAACAGGCGGTATTTTTTATGCGGCGGGCCGGGCATGCCCGGCCCCTACATGGGCGGTGCGCAATTTATCACACATCCAAATTCGCGTACTTTGCGTTCTTCTCAATAAACTGTCTGCGGGGCTCGACCTGCTCGCCCATCAGGATGCTGAACGCCTCGTCCGCACGCTCGGCATCCTCGATTTTGATCTGCACGATGACGCGGTTGTCGGGGTTCATCGTGGTCTCCCACAGCTGGTCGGGGTTCATCTCGCCCAGACCTTTGTAGCGGTTGACCTTCGCGCCGGGCATTTCGGCGCTCAACAGCTTCATTTCGTCGTCGTTGTAGGCGTACTTGACGGTCTGGCCCTTCTGCAGCTTGAACAGCGGCGGCTGGGCGACGTAGACATAGCCGTGGTCGATCAGCGGGCGCATATAGCGGAAGAAGAAGGTCAGCATCAGCGTGCAGATGTGCGAGCCGTCGACATCGGCATCGGCCATGATGAAAATTTTGTGGTAGCGGACTTTGGAAATATCAAACTCGTCGCCGATGCCGGTGCCCAGCGCGGTCACGACGGGCATCAGCTTGTCGTTGCCGTAGATGCGGTCCGCGCGGGCCTTTTCGACGTTCAGCATCTTGCCCCACAGAGGCAGGATGGCCTGAATGTTGGAGTCACGGCCCATCTTGGCCGAGCCGCCTGCAGAATCGCCCTCCACGATAAACAGTTCGGTCTTGGAGGGGTCTTTTTCGTGGCAGTCGGCCAGCTTGCCGGGCATACGGTTGGATTCCAGCGCGCTCTTGCGGCGCACCAGCTCGCGGGCCTTCTTGGCGGCGGCGCGGGCGCGGGCGGCCTGGGTCGCTTTTTCCAGAATTGCCTTCGCGACGGCGGGGTTCTCCTCAAAGAACTCGGTCAGCGCCTTGTAAACCACATTGTTGACCAGGCCCTTGATGAAGGTGTTGCCCAGCTTCGCCTTCGTCTGGCCTTCAAACTGCGCCTCCTGCAATTTCACGCTGACGACGGCAATGATGCCCTCGCGGGCGTCGGGGCCGGACAGGTTCTCGTCCTTGTCCTTCAAAATGCCCTTGGCACGTCCATATTCGTTCAGCACGCGGGTCAGGGCCAGCTTAAAGCCCTCCTCGTGGGTGCCGCCCTCGGGGGTGTGGACGTTGTTGGCAAAGCTCAAAAGCAGCTCGTTGTAGCTGTTGTCGTAGTATTGCAGTGCGACCTCGGCCACAGCGCCCTGGCCCTCGCCCTTCATATACATGACCTGCGGGTGCAGCGGCGTTAAGTCGCGGCGCTCGCACAGGTAGCTGACGAAGGAGCGGATGCCGCCCTCGTAGCACATCGTCTCGGTGCGCATCTCGCCGGACTGCTCGTCCTGGGGGCGGTCCGCGTCGGGGCGCTCGTCGGTCAGGGTGATCTTGACACCGGCGTTCAGGAACGCTTCCTCGCGCAGGCGCTTGAGCAGCGTTTCATAGCGATAGAGCGTCGTTTCCTGGAACATCTCCGGGTCGGGCTTAAAGGTGACTGTCGTTCCGGTAGAAGCCGCCGCGCCGATTTTTTTCAGGTCGCCGTCCGGCTTGCCGCGCTTGAAGCTCTGCTCATACTCGGCCCCGTCGCGGCGCACGCGGACGGTCAGCCACTCGGACAGGGCGTTGACGACGGACGCGCCGACGCCGTGCAGACCGCCGGCCACTTTATAGCCGGAGTCCTCGCCGCCGAACTTGCCGCCGGCGTGCAGCACGGTGTAGACGACGGTCACAGCCGGGATGCCCAGCTTGGGCTGGATGTCCACGGGGATGCCGCGTCCGTTGTCCGAGACCTCAATGATGTTGCCGGGCTTAATGGTCACTTCAATATGGGTGCAGTATCCGGCCAGTGCCTCGTCGATGGCGTTATCGACGATCTCATAGACCAGATGATGCAGGCCGGAAGGCCCGGTGGAGCCGATATACATGCCGGGGCGCTTGCGCACAGCCTCCAGACCCTCGAGGACCTGGATCTGCGCACCGCCGTAGGCATGGTCGGTAGCCGTCTCGCGGTTGGTTTCGGTGATGATTTCTTCTGCCATGAAATGATAGCCTCCTGTTGTGGGTGGGTATCTCTTTTTTTGTATCGCACGGTAGGGGCCGGGCATGCCCGGCCCTCCGCCTTGCGTCATTGCCCATGAATGGGCGGTACTTTTTATGCTGCGGGCCGGGCATGCCCGGCCCCTACGGGCGTACTAATTTAAAATTCCAGCCTCTCCGCTCTTTTTTTCAGCGCGGCGGGCGATAACTGACTGATATAAATGGTCTCGTCGGGGAAATCGGTGACAAGAAAGCTCTTGGGCAGCGTGCCCGGGGCGCAGAGGTCCACGACGGCGCCCTCGCTCTCGACGTGGCGGAAGTATTCCTCCGTCCGCCGCGACGCCCCGGCTGTGTCCAGATCAAACACCCCGATCACATCCCGGGTATTCAGGACAAAGTCCTGGCCTGCGTGAAAGTACAAATCCTGAACCTCCCTGTCCGGCCCCTACGCTTCTTCGACCACTCCGCCCTTCACCATCACAATTTTCCCATTGGTACGCGCAAAAGCGGCGGTGTCGCAGGTGGTCACAATCGTTTGATGCTCGCCCATGCGGGTCAAAAGGTAGGTCTGGCGCTCGTCGTCCAGCTCGCTCAAAACGTCGTCCAGCAGCAAAACCGGGTGCTCACCGAACAAATCACCGACCACTGTCGCCTCGGCCAGCTTCATTGCCAGCACGCAGCTGCGCTGCTGGCCCTGACTGCCAAACACCCGGGCGGGCTGGCCGTCCAGCAAAATTTCCAGATCCTCGCGGTGCGGCCCGGCCAGGCAGAACCCGGCGCGCAGCTCGGCACTGCGCATGGCCCGCATCTTTTCGGTCAGCGCCGCGGCGGTGGGGGCCGCGGTGCACATCTGGTAGTTCAGCGTCAGCACCTCGGCACCGTGGGAGATGTCCTTATAATTCTGCGCGGCGATGGGAGCCGCCGCCGCCAGAAACTTGCAGCGGTGCTCCATGATGAGCGCGCCGTACTCGGCCAGCTGCTCGTCGTAGGTGTCCAGCAGCATATTGCCGTTTGGCGTAATATCGTAGCTTTTCAGCAGGGCGTTCTTCTGGGCCGTCAGCCGCATGTACCGCCGCAGCGCCACAAGGTAGGGCCGGTAGACCTGGCACAGCGCGGAATCCATAAACCGCCGCCGTCCGTCCGGGCCGCCCTTGACCAGCCCCAGCAGGTCCGGCTCAAAGACGACGGCCTGAAAGTTCCCCGCCAGCGCCGCCGCGCGCCCTACGTCCGCGCCGTTTAATTTGCCGGTGCGGCCCGGGCGCTGGCTCTGCCTGCTGCCCACGGTCAGGCGGATGGATTTTTCCACGTCCTGTGTCTCAAACGCGCCCTCGATGACCGAAAAGTCACAGCCGCGCCTGATAAGCTCCGCGTCCTTTGACCCGCGGAAGCTCTTGCCGCCGGTCAGCAGCCAAATAGCCTCCAGCAGGTTCGTCTTGCCCTGGCCGTTCGGACCGCACAGCACGGTCAGGTGCGGGTCGGGGTGCAGCTCTGCGTGGGCAATATTGCGGTGATCCGTTACTTCTAAGTGCGTTAAGCGCATTACGCGCCCTCCGCGATCTGCACGGTCTGGCCGTCCAGCTCCACGGTATCCCCTGCGCGGCACTTTTTGCCGCGCATCGTGCAGACCTCGCCGTTGACCTTAACGGCCCCGCCCTGGATCAGCTCCTTCGCCTCGCCGCCCGTCTCGCACAGACCGGCGAACTTGAGCAGAGCATCCAGCTTGATAAACTCGGTGGTGATACGAATCTTTTCCATACAATTCCTTCTATTGCAGCGGCAGGGGCCGGACATGTCCGGCCCGCGGCCTTGCGGCAACTGCCCGTCAACGGGCAAGCCTTATTATGTTGCGGGCCGGGCATGCCAGGCCCCTACGGAGCAGCGTTGTTTTTACCCCTCGTTCTTGAACCGTACCGGCAGCACCAGATAGATAAAGTCCTTGCCGTCCTCGGGCAGGAGCTTGACGGGGCTTAAGGGTCCGTTGATTTCCAGCACCATCTTCTCACACTTCGAGAAGCGCAGTGCATCCAGCAGATACCGGTTGTTGAAGCCGATCTCTACCGCGTCGCCCTCCATCGAGACCGGCGCGAACTCGTCCACGACCTTGCCCAGCGGCGTCTGGCAGCGGACCGTCACGCGATCCTCGGCAAAGGAGATGCGCAGCGGGTTCTTCAAACGCTCGGTAATAATGAGCGACGCACGCTCGATCGTGTCGATGAAGTTCTTGCATTCCACGGTAACACGTGTTTTTCTGTCCTTCGGGATGACGCTCTCATAGTTGAGGAAGTCGCCCTCGATCAGGCGGCTCATGATCGTATAGCCGTTGGAGGTAAACACGACATAGCGGCGGTTCGCGTCGATCTTCACGTCGTCGTCCGCGCCGCCCATAATTTTCAGCAGCTCCTGCAGTGTCTTGGCGGGGATGATGATGCGGATGTCGCGGGTACACTCGACGTCGCGCTGGATAATGGCCAGCCGGTAGCCGTCCAGGGCCACAATCGTCAGGCTGCCCGGCTCAATGACGAACAGCTCGCCGGTGTGGGCGGGCTTTTTGTCGTCCTGGCTGACAGCATAGATGGTTTTCTCGATCATCTCGCGCAGCATGCCGCACTTGACGGTCATCGTATTGTCGGCGCCGGTCACGGGCAGGCTCGGATAATCGCTGGCGTTCAGCGCGGGGATCTCAAATTCTGCCACACCGCCGCTGATTTTTGCCTGACCCTCGTCGTTCAGCTCAATGCAGACATCGCCCGCAGGCATACGGTTGACCATGGCGCTCAGCAGTTTGGCGTCAAGTACAGTTTCACCGGGTACAAGCACGTTGCATTCAATCGTGGTCGTGATGCCCATTTCCATATCGTAGCCGGTCAGCGTCAGGTTAAAGCCCTCGGCCTTCATGTAGATGCCTTCCAGCACGGGGATGGCGGCGCGGTTCGTGATCGCGCGGGAAACGCCGTCGATGGCGCTGGCCAGCAGTGTTTTTTCGCATTCAAATTTCATGTTTCTATCTCTTTCTCCGGCTTTTTTGGAAAAAAGCCTCGGCAAAAAACGTTCAGCGGTCTCTAGGAAGGGTGCTCCTTCTGTTTTCCACAGCCGGAGCGGTGTTTTGTAGGTGTGAGGAAGTGTATTTTGCGGTTCCGTTCGCAGAAACTATTAAACTATGGTAGTAGTCGTAGTAGGGGGTGTTAGTTTCGTGGAAAACTCCGCGGGACCCGATTGCGCCGCGGAAAATCGCGGGTGAATTGTTTTGAACAGTCTGTGGACTTTTCTGTGGAAAACCCGGAAAACGCCTTTTTTCAACAAGCCCCGTGGAATACGCACTGTTGATAACTGAAAACTTTGTTGAAAAACGGGGTGTTCTTTCTTTGCAAAGAAAGAACCAAAGAAATTCTAAATGCTCGGGTGAGAATGTGCGATGCTGCGTAAAGTACATCCCAAATCCCGTCCCCGGGATAACTTATTGAAAGTTCTTTGGTTACTTTCTTTCAAGAAAGTAACTCAGGTGCGGACGTTTTTCATGATGTCGCTGCACATCTCTTTCAAGTGCTGGTCGCGCTTGATGTTTTCCTCCATCGTTTTGATGGAATACACCACCGTGGAATGATCGCGCTGGAACTCCTGCCCGATGGCCTCCATGCTCATGCCGGTCACCTCGCGGATAATGTACATCGTCATCTGCCGCGCCGCGCTCACATTCGCATTGCGCTTCTTGCCGCGGATGTCCGACGGCATCACATTGTAGGTGCGCGCGACCTCGTTCAGGATCTTCTCGATCGTGACCGGGATCGGCTGGCTGTCGTTCAGCGTGTCCTTGATCGCCGTCGTCGTCACGCCGATGCACGGCTCAATGCCCTCCAGCAGATAGTAGGCGTTCAGCTTTTTGACCGCGCCCTCCAGCTGGCGGATGTTCTGCTTTAAGTGATTTGCAATGTACTCGGCCACGTCGTTCGGCAGGTCCAGATTCAACAGCTCGGCCTTGCGCTTGACGATGGCAACGCGGGTTTCAAAATCCGGCGGCTGGATGTCGGCGGTCAGGCCCCACTCAAACCGGGTGCGCAGACGCTCCTCCAAGGATTTGATCTCCTTCGCGGGGCGGTCCGACGCGATGACGATCTGGCGGCCATCGTTGTGCAGCGTGTTGAAGGTGTGGAAAAACTCCTCCTGCGTGCTCTCCTTGCCGGCCAGGAACTGGATGTCGTCGATCAAAAGCACGTCCGCCTTGCGGTAGCGCTGGCGGAACTGCTCCATCGTTGCCGTCTTGATGGCGGTGATCGTCTCGTTCGTGAATTTTTCACAATCCACGTAGACAATGTTGAAATCCGGGTGGTTCTTCTGGATCTCAATTTTGATGGCGTTCAGCAGGTGCGTCTTGCCCAGACCCGACGGCCCGTAGATGAACAGCGGGTTGTACGCGCCGGAGGGGTTCGCGGCCACGGCCTGCGCGGCGGCAAACGCAAACTGGTTCGACGGCCCCTTGATGAAGTTCTCGAACGTGAACTCGTACCGCCCGCTGGGCAGGTCGTTCTCGTCCAGCTTCGGCTTCTCGGCAGCCTTGCCGCCGTCCGGTGCGGGCGCGGCCAGCACAAACTTCAGCTCCACCTCAAAGCCGAGGATCGAGGCAAACGCCTCCTTGAGCAGATCGGCATAGCGCGCCGCCGCAAACCGCATGACGACGTCGTTGGGAACCTCCAGGATGATGATGTTCGTGCCCTCAAAATTCAGCAGATTGAGGTCCTGGATGAAAACTCTGTATGATGCATCGGATACTCGTCCTTTGCAGTACGCCTTGACGGCGTCCATTACATCATTGAAGGAATCCATGATTCTCGATACTCCCCACTTCCTGTTATAAGTAAACGCCCCATATCCAAACAGGGCGCAAAAATACTAAATACAGTATACCACAAAATCGGGTTTTAAACAACACCTATATATAATAAAGTAGGAATTTTTTTATACGCCGGAATTGTTGAAAATTTTTACGCGGAGCAAAGAAAAATAAAAGTTTTCCACAACAGATGCAATTTTCAACAGTAAATAGTACAAAATGTAGTGGATAACTCTCTGTAGCTCCAATTCTTTGACGCGGGAGCGAAAAATTCTGCCCAAACCCCCTTGACAAAGTGGGGGTAAATCGCGTATAATCTAACTCTGCAAGGCTGCCCCAGTGTATGGGCGAAGCCCTGAGCAAACAGCCCATACCGGGATTTCAACAGGAGGAATGAAAAATGAAGCGTACTTTCCAGCCCAAGAAGCGTCAGCGCAGCCGCGTCCACGGTTTCCTGAACCGCATGGCTACCAAGAATGGCCGCAAGGTCATCGCCCGCCGCCGTGCGAAGGGCCGTAAGAGCCTGACTGTCTGATAACTTCAGAGAATTAAGTGAACAAAAGGGTTGCTGATTGTAAAATCGGCAGCCCTTTTTTCAAATATGGCTTTACAGAAGCCGGGATTCATTATAATATATGTGTAGGAATGCCTTCCCCTTGGGGAAGGTGTCCGTGGTCCCGACCACGGACGGATGAGGGAAAACCATCCGGAAATTTCCCGCAAATGGGTTTTGACCGAAAGGTTTGCCCTCATCAGCCGCCTGCGGGCGGCAGCTTCTCCCGAGGGAGAAGCCTTGGGAGGATACTACTATGCGTTACCGCACTTTAGATAAAAACTGGCAGTTCAACCGGGTGTATGGCCGGGGCAAAAGCTATGTGCATCCGCACTGCGTTTTGTATGTGGCCAAAAACCGGCTGGGCTATACCCGCATCGGCCTGACGGCCACCAAAAAGGTCGGCCATGCCGTGCAGCGCAACCGCGCCCGCCGCGTCATGCGCGCCGCTTTGTCAGAGCACCTGGCCCAGAACATCGGCGGGTATGACATCATCCTGGTCGCCCGCGGCCAGACCCCCCGCCTGAAAAGCACCCAGCTGAGCAAAACGCTGGGAAAGCTGTTTGGAAAGGCCGGTCTGCCCGACAAGGCCGCCCCGGCCCCCGGGCCCGAGACGGCCCCGCAATGATCGCCCGCCTTCTCATCGCGCTTTTGCGCGGCTACAAAAAATATATCAGTCCGCACCTCGGGCATCACTGCCGGTTCATACCCACCTGCAGTGAATACGCCATGCAGGCGCTCGCCGTACACGGCCTTGTAAAGGGTCTGATTTTAACGGTGTGGCGCCTTTTAAGATGCCAGCCCTTTGCAAAATTCGGCTATGACCCGGTACCCGAAAAGGGTAAGTGGGTCAACCCGGAGCGAAGGCTGACGCGCAGCCGCGACTAAAGGCTTCCCCCTCGGGGGAAGCTGTCCGCGCAGCGGACTGATGAGGGCAGAGTTTTCCACAATTACCCGTTAAACGGTTGAATGTGCAGCTCCGCAAGCTCCCCCCTCATCCGCCCTCGGTCGGGGCCTCGGGTACCTTCTCCCAAGGGAGAAGGCTTTTCAACATCGCCTCTCATGTCTTTGCACTGCGCAGCAGAGACCTACATAAAAATAAAGGTCCCGGGCGCAGACGGGGCAGAAGGAAAGGCTATGTCTTTTATGTATTTCCTGGCCGTATTGATCGGCCCGCTGGTGAAGATCCTGTACAGCTTCATCGGCAACTACGCGGCAACCATGATCGTTGCCACCCTCATCCTCAAGCTGCTGCTGTTCCCCCTGAGCATCCATCAGCAGAAGTCCACGGCCAAGATGTCCGTGTTCCAGCCGCTGATCACCGAGATCCAGCAGAAGTACAAGAACAACCCCCAGAAGCAGCAGGAGGAGCTGATGAAGCTCCAGCAGGAGCACGGCTACAACCCCATGGGCGGCTGCATGCCCATGCTGCTGACGATGCTGGTCCTGTTCGGCTTCCTGGGCGTTGTGTACTACCCCGTACACTACATCTTCGGCGTCAGCAATGAGGCCGTCAAGGCCGCGTGCGAGGCCATCGGCCTGGCAACGACCAACACCTCCACGATGCAGACCGCGCTGATCCAGGCCATCCACAACGGCGCGTCCATCGACCCGTCCATCATCTCCGCCAGCGTTGTGGCCGAGATCCAGAACTTCAACACCTCCTTCTTCGGCATGGATATGTGCGATGTGCCCGGCTTCCACCTGACCCCCATCGCCATCTTCCCGGCCATCGCCACGGTCACGATGTTCGTCAGCTACTTCATCACCCAGAAGCTCTCCGGCATGGATGCCCAGATGCAGGGCAGCATGAAGGTCATGATGCTCGTCATGAACCTGATGTTCGTCACGTTCTGCTTCAATGCCCCCGTCGGCTTCTCCCTGTACTACGGCGTGTCCAACGTGGTCCAGATCTTCCAGTCCTACGTGACCTACAAGATCTACAGCCCCGAGAAGTTCAAGGCCCAGTATGAGGCCGAGCTTGCCGCCAAGCGCGCCGAGAAGAAGAAAAAGCGCACCGTCACCGTCGAGCAGAACGGTAAGCAGGTCGAAAAAGAGGTCACCCTGGGCGAGGCCAACAAGCTGCGCCTGGAGATGGCCCGCCAGCGCGAGGCCGAACTCTACAAGGACGAGCGCACCACCCCACTGAATAAGGATTAAAATATACGACGCACCAACCGTAGGGGCGAGCATTGCTCGCCCGCGCCGTTGGCGGCTGTGAGGGAGTGTATCCCCTGCCGCCGTAGGGGCGCATTCTATATGCGCCCGCCCCACTCCCCGTTGTGATGAACGTAACGATAAGAAATAAGAAGGAGGTTCCCCCTATGCGCAGTATGGAAATGAGCGCCAAGACCGTTGAGGCCGCCGTACAGGCCGCCTGCGAGGCTCTCGGCGTTGACCGTGATGACATCAACGTAAGCTACGAAGTCCTCGAATTCCCCACCCGCAAGCTGTTTAAGACCATCCCCGCCAAGGTCCTCGTGAAGGTCGAGGAGCCCGAGGAGGAAAAGCCGGCTGAAGTTTCCACAAAGCCCGCCGAGGTTGTTGAAATCTCTGACGAGACCGCCCCTGAAATCCAGAAGGAGGTCGTCGAGGATATGGTCGAGGAGGCCGAGTTGGCCCCCGTCCCCGGTGAGGAAGTCGAGGTTCCCCTTGACATCGACGCCGACCCGCGCCTGCAGGCCGCCGTTGACTACCTGACCCCGATCTTCAACCTGATGGGTGTGGAAAACTTCACCTTCACCGCCGTCAAGAAGGGCGCTGCCACGGTCCTGAAGGTCTCCGGCGAGCACATGGGCGCGCTGATCGGACGCCGCGGCGAGACGATGGAGTCCCTGTCCTACCTCGCCAGCCTCGTTGTGAACCGCATGGAGGGCCCTTACGTCAAGCTGGGCCTGGATGTCGGCGGTTACCGCAACAAGCGCGAGGACGACCTCTCTGCCCTTGCCAGGCGCATTGCAGACCGCGTCATCCGCACGGGCTGCTACTATGAGATGGAGCCAATGAACCCCTACGAGCGCCACATCATCCACACGGCCATCGCCGAGATCGACGGTGTGCGCAGCGAGAGCAAGGGCGACGGCCCGGCCCGCCATGTGGTGCTGTACTCCACCGACCCCGATGCCTGCAACCTGCCTGACCGCGACAACGCCCGCAACCAGCGCGGCGGACGCCGTGACGGTGGCCGCGGTCCCCGCCGTGACAACCGTGGCGGACGCGGCCCCCGCGGCCCGCGTGAGGGCGGCAGAGGCCCCCGCTACGGCAGTGGTCCCCGCCGCGACAACCGTGGTGGCCCCCGCTACGGCGGCCCGCGCTCCAGCGTGCCCGCCCGAGAGTTTGCGGATGCCCCGCGCGACCCTGCAGCCAAGCCGATGGCACCCAAGACCACCGAGCGCATCCACGACGGTGACGATTTCGCCTTCGGTAAGATCGAGTTTTAAACAACAGTGTTGAAAAAAGCAGCTGCTCCTGTGCGGGCAGCTGCTTTTTGGTTTTTATGCGAGCAAAGCGAGCACAGAAAGCCTCCCCTGTGAGGGGAGGTGGCCGCGCAAAGCGCAGGCCGGAAGGGCTTCGACGGGGCTCCCGCAGTCTCCCGTTCCCCCTCTAAACTCTTTCCACACCGTTTTCCACAGTGATGTTGAAAACTCTTATTTTTCCACCGTTTACAACCGGCTATACATGGGGCAAAAATGAACCGTTTGTAAACAAGATATAGGCGTAACCACGGCCCGGCACCCCTACAGGTACCCCTTTTCCACAGGAAAACCGGTTTTCCACCGTTTCCCGGGGTTTTCCATGTGGAAAACTCGTGAAAACTGTGGAAAACTATAAAATAACGGTGTTTCGCAGAAAACGTGCGGAACTTTTTGCGAAAGGCTCTCTGCAGACCTTATTTTCCTGTTGAAAATGTTGAAAACTGCCTATAGTTGTAGAACCCCGCGGTGGAAAAGTCCGAAATGTTGTTAAAAACACAGATGTAGCTGTACTGAAAACAAAGAGGGATGCAGTCGGTTATCAAACGTCCATGCCCGGCAACGAGGATACATTTTCAACCGTATGGCCAGCCCAATGTTGAAAGAAAAACAACAACCGGCGAACGGCATCCCACATAAACTCGCGGGCGGCATATATGCCGCCCCATCAGCGCTTACGTGAATTACATCCGTAGGGCGGGGTGCCCTCACCCCGCCGCAAGTTCGCGCGGCTACTCATCAACGGGCAGCCACTCACGTAGGGGGCGGCGTCCCCGACGCCCCGGAAACCTTCTGCTGCCGCCCATCCCCGGGACCCCCCCGGGCCGGGCATGCCCGGCCCCTACCGCGCGGCGGCGGGCAAGCCCCCTGCCGTCCATAAACGCCCACGGAGGGGTCAAGACCCCTCCCTACGATCCGACCCATCAACGAGTGCCCACACCCCGCCGCAAGTTCGCGCGGCTACCCATCAAAGGGCAGCCACCCACGTAGGGGGCGGCATCCCCGACGCCCCGGAAACCTTCCGTCACCGCCCATCCCCGGGAAAACCCCCGGGCCGGGCATGCCCGGCCCCTACCGCGCGGCGGTGGGCAAGCCCCCTGCCGTCCATAAACGCCCGCGGAGGGGTCAAGACCCCTGCCTACGGACCGACCCATCAACGAGTGCCCGCCCCTACCGCGCTTACGTGAATTACATCCGTAGGGAGGGGTGCCCGCACCCCGCCGCAAGTTCGCGCGGCAGCCCGTCAACGGGCAGCCACCCACGTAGGGGGCGGCGTCCCCGACGCCCCGGAAGCCTTCCGTCACCGCCCATCCCCGGGAAAACCCCCGGGCCGGGCATGCCCGGCCCCTACCGCGCGGCGGTGGGCAAGCCCCCTGCCGTCCGCAAACGCCCGCGGAGGGGTCAAGACCCCTCCCTACGAACCGCCCCATCAACGAGTGCCTGCACCCCGCCGCAAGTTCGCGCGGTAGCCCGTCAACGGGCAGCTACCCACGTAGGGGTCAAGACCCCTCCCTACGAACCGACCCATCAGCGCTTACGTGAATTACATCCGTAGGGCGGGGTGCCCACATCCCGCCGCAAGTTCGCGCGGCTAACCGTCAACGGGCAGCCACCCACGTAGGGGGCGGCGTCCCCGACGCCCCGGAAACCTTCTGCCGCCGCCCATCCCCGGGACACCCCCTAGGCCGGGCATGCCCGGCCCCTACCGCGCGGCGGCGGGCAAGCCCCCTGCCGTCCGTAAACGCCCACGGAGGGGTCAAGACCCCTCCCTACGGACCGCCCCATCAACGAGTGCCCGCACCCCGCCGCGCGGCGGCGGGCAAGCCCCATGCCGTCCGTAAACGCCCGCGGAGGGGTCAAGACCCCTCCCTACGAACCGACCCATCAACGAGTGCCCGCCCCCCTGCCGCGCGGCGGTGCGGGAACGGCGACAAAAAAACCGAGGCGATCCCTTTTCCCGGGATCGCCTCGGTTCTTTATATAAGATATAAGCGCTTAATCGTGCCGGATGGCTTCCAGCGCACTGATCCTGACCGCCTTGTTTGCGGGCAGGATACCGGCTACCAGCCCCACCAGCGTGGCGAATACCAGCGCCGCCAGCATGAGCCAGGGCGGGATGATCGAAATGGCCGCGCTGCCGCCCCCGTCCATGTAGTAGTACCCGCCGCCCATCAAGCCGGACAGGTCCAACCCGCCGCCCTGACCGAACGCCGCTAAAATTGTGGAAAGGTTGTTCAGCACAAAGCTGGCCAGCAGGCTGAACGCTACGCCGATCAGCCCGCCGATAAACCCGATGGTCGAGCTTTCCAGCAGGAACATCGTGCGGATGCTGCCCAGCTCACAGCCCAGCACCTTCATGACGCCGATCTCCCGGGTGCGCTCGTAGATGGCCATCGTCATGGTGTTGATGATGTTGATGGCCGCCACAAACAGCGAGACCGCCGCAATGCCGCCGAAGATCATCTGGCTTTTTATGACCTGCTGCTGCATCTCCTCGCGCTGCTGGTTCATCGAGTAGGTGTTGGTGAAGCCCAGCTCGTGGATGGCCGTCTCAACGTCGGTGACGTTCTTCAGGTCATCGACCTTGACGTAGACCTGGTCGTAGCTCTTTTGCTCGGTCTTGGTTTTGGTCATGTCGTTGTAGACCTTTTGCAGCATCTTCATGTCCTGAATGCGCAGCACAACGCCGCTCTGGGTCCAGTAGCCCTTGGCGCCGTCCGGCTCCAGCACGCCCACGACCTCCAGCTGCCAGCTGCGGGTCTTTTCGGTGGACTCCTCGCCGGTCCGGATGGTCAGGGTCATCTTATCCTTGTCGATGTCCACAAAGGGCGGCAGCTCCTTGCCGTTGGCATCGGTCTGGCCCTGCCAGCGGTAGCGCTTGGGGCTGTTGTAGCTCTTGCGCGAGTCCTGAAACTCATACCCGGTGGACCCGCCGACCAAAATCTGCAATTTCGCCGCCTTCTCGCTGGCGGGGGTGTTCGTGAGCCAGCTGCCGCTCTGCAGGGCAAAGCCCATCGGCTCCAGTGCGGTGGGGTCGATGCCGATCAAATTGTAAATTTCCATCGTGTAGCGGTCATTGCGGCCCGCCGTGATGGTGCCCTCCAGATTATACGCCTGCGCGTAGGGCGTGGCCGCCGCCACGTGGGGGATCTGCTTGATGTTGGCGATGGCCGCGTCGTCCAGATACAGCGGCTTGCCGTCGCTGCCGACCATCGTGCCGTAGCCGTAGATCTGCACCTGGGTCAGGTCGCCCCAGCTTTGCAGCATCTCCTCGTTGGTTTTGGTCTGGGCAATGCCCAGCGAGATCATCAGCACGACCATACAGGTGCCGATGACGACGCCGACGAGCGTCAGCGCCGTGCGGCCCTTGCGGCGCAGCAGGTTGCGCGCCGACAGGCTGATTTCATCAGAGATCTTCATCGCTGTCCTCTGCTTCCAGCGCGGCCAGTGCCTTGGCCTTTTTGCGCTTGCGTACCACGACCACAATGACCACGATCACGACCACTGCGCCGCAGACACCGATGAGCACCCACGCCCAGACCGGCATACCGGTCTGCTCGGGCTGGACGTCGTCCATCGACGGGTCATAGTTGAAGTCGTCCATGTTCATCTCCTCGGCACTGACAGAAAAGTCCTTCGAGATGGTCTGCGGGTTGCCGGAGGCATCCTCGTAGTTCAGCGTGATGATGCCGCTGACCGTGCCCGCGGCATCGGGGACGATGTCAAAGTCCACGCTGCCCTCGGTGCCGGCGGCCAGGTTGCCGAGGTACTGGTAGCCGCCCGCACCCAGATTCGTGCCGGTCAGGCGGGCTTCCAGATTGCTGACGGGGTTCTTGCCCTTGTTGACGTAGGAGAGGGAGACGCTGCCGGTGTCGCCGACATAGATCGTGTCGCCGGACAGCTCGAGCTGGCCGACCTCAAAGCGGTCGGGCTGGCTGACGGGCACGGAAATCGTCGTGGTGCCGCTGACCTCCTTGCCGGTGACAGAGCCGGTGCCGGTCATGTTGACGGTGATGCTGGCCACCGTGCCGGTAAAGCCGGAGGCGGGCATGACCTGGAACGTGACGTCCCGGGTCTGCTTGGGGCAGATGGTGCCGAGGTAGCTGGACAGGCTGCCGCCGTTCAGGGAGATGTTCTCGGGCAGCGTCAGCGAGACGATGACGTCGTCGAGGTTCTCATTGCCGTCGGTGGCGTAGAGGCCGAGGGAGAGGTCGAACGCCTGCCCTGCGGTGACACTGTCGCCGTAGCTGGAGGTGCGCACGAGCAGGTTGGGCGAGGTCGTCTGGTCCTTGTCCACGCACTGGCCCAGCGTGACGCTGAACTGCTGCAGCGGCTTGGCGGTGTCCAGATAGGACAGGTTGATGGGCAGCGTGTTGCCGCCGCCGTTGTAGATGACGTCGCGGAACAAAATGACGTAGCTGTAATAATTGTACTGCGCGTTCGCCGCAATCTCCTCCGGCGAGGCCGAGCCGTTGCGGACGTTCTGCAGGCGGGTGGCGTTGGGGTCGTCGTTGCTGTCGAACAGCTGGCCGATCTCGCCGGTGCCGGTGTAGGTGAACACGGCGGAGTTGATGCGCGCGGAGATCTCCTCCGGCTTGACGCAGTACCGCGCCGAGGCGTGGTCCACGACCTTGAGCACGATGTTGATCTTATCACCGACCTGCACGGTGGTGACCTCGCCGCCCGCAGTGTCGGTGACGGAGTAGGCGGAGACGTAGACGCCGTCGGAGCTGGTCGTGTCAATGGCCGCCGTCGGCGTGGGGGTGGGGTCAGTGACATCCGGTGTGGTGACGTCGTCTGCCATAACCGGCGCACACAGCGCCGCCGCCAGAGCAAAGGCGGTCAGCAGGGAAAATAGGCGTTTCAATGTAATACCTCCAAATTTTTAAGATAATAGATAAAAGATAATAGATAATAAAAATGGTGGAACGCGGCGCTGCGCACCGCTCAAAAAATTGTGCTGTCGTAGGGGCGCATTCTATATGCGCCCGTGCAGCTTGCGGCAGGTGCCGCGGGCGGATATGGAATCCGCCCCTACGTTTTGTTTTGGCCCCGGGCCAAAACTCCACATTTTTTATTATCTTTTATCTATTATCTTTTATCTTTTCGTTTTGTTCCTTCGCTGCCTCCCCGCCAATATCCAGATTCCCTTCCAGATCGGCAAAAAGGGCGTCGCGGTTTTTCTTCTTCGTCTCCTCGTCCTGCACGACGTTGGAGCAGACCTTGCCGTCCAGGATCGTCACAATGCGGTCCGCGCACTCGGCCAGGTCCGGCTCGTGGGTGACCATAACGAACGTGACACCGCTGTTTTTGGACATTTCCAGCATGCGGTACAGCACCTGCTTGCTTGTGCGGGAGTCGAGGTTTCCTGTCGGCTCATCGGCAAAAATGACCTTGGGACTGCTGACGAACGCGCGGGCAATGCCGACGCGCTGCTGCTGGCCGCCGCTCATCTCGGTGGGCAGGTGGTTGGCGCGGCCCAGCAGACCCATGGATTTCAGCTCTTTGCGGGCGCGGGCCAGACGGGTCTTTTTGTCCACACCCTTGAACATCAGCGGCAGGGCGACGTTCTCCGCCGCCGTCATGGTGGGCAGCAGGTTGTAGCTCTGAAAAATGAACCCCAGGTGCTGCTGGCGGAACTCGGCCAACTCGTTCTCGGTCATTTTGCTGATCTCGTGCTTTCCTATGTATACCTTGCCGGACGTCGGCTTTTCCAGCCCGGCCAGCTGGTTCAGCAGCGTGGACTTGCCGCTGCCCGACTGGCCGACAATACAGCAGAACTCGCCCTTTTCTATCGACAAATCGACATTATTCAGCGCAACGACGCGCTCCTTGCCGACGGCATAGACCTTGCGCAGCTTCTCTGTACGGATGATTGGTGCCAAACGCACACCTCCTTACGTGCAATATATCACATATTGTACCATATTTCGACGATGGTGGGAAGATGGGGAAGTTGTAAAATCTGTTCTTTTCCTATATAATAGACGACAAAAAGGGGGCAGACGTTACCATGGAGTACACAATTCATCCGATTGCGCATATCCGCACGGATTTTACGGATAAATTCGGCATCCCGCGGCAGAGCGGGCTGGTGCCGGAGCTGACGGCGCGCATCGTGTTTGAGCCGGAATACCGCGACCCGAACGCGCTGGTCGGCATCGAGGGGTATGACCGGCTGTGGCTGATCTGGCAGTTTTCCACCGTGGCGGCAGAGTATGCCGCGGGCAAAAGCTGGCGGCCCACCGTGCGCCCGCCGCGCCTGGGCGGCAACGAGCGCCGCGGCGTCTTTGCGACCCGCAGCCCCTACCGCCCGAACGCGCTGGGGCTTTCCTGCGTGGAGCTGGCGGGCGTCGAAAACGGCGAGCTGATCGTCCGCGGCGCGGACCTTTTGGACGGCACGCCGATCTTCGACATCAAGCCGTATCTGCCCTATGTGGACGCCTACCCCGACGCCCGGGGCGGATTTACGGACACGACAAAGGAATACGCTTTGCAGGTGGTTTGCCCCGACGCGCTTTTGTGCAAAGTGCCGGAAAACAAGCGCGCCGCTTTGTCCGGTGTGCTGAAAAACGACCCCCGCCCCGCCTACCAGCACGACCCGGAGCGGGTGTACACGCTGGATTTCGGGGAGAATAAGGTAAAGTTCAGCGTGGACGGGGATGTGCTGACGGTGCGGGAGATTTTGTAAAAAAGGATGTTTTTTGCGCGGGCGAAGCCCGCGAGAAAAGCCTCAGCGTGTCGAAAAACCTCCCTCTGCGAGAGCGGTTCCCCGCAGAGGCGGAGGGAGAGAACCTTGCCATAACCCGAAATATTTCGGGCAGCCGTACAGTTCTCTCCCCCACCGCCTGCGGGCGGAGCCCCCTTGCAGAGGGGGCCAAGGGGTGAACGCACATTTTTCGACAGTCTAGCCTCCCCTCACAGGGGAGGTGGCCGCGAAGCAGGCCGGAGGGGCTTTTGCGGTTCGCGGCGGCGGTAGGCCGCGGAGGGGTCAAGACCCCTCCCTACGGGGCAAAAGATACATGGGCGGTAATGGCAAAGTCGCGGGCCGGGCATGCCCGGCCCCTACAGACTGCTGTGAAAATTTACGCACGAGAGGGGCAAGGGAGGGCGGCAGCCCTCCCTCTTTCCCGTTGACGGGTTGCCGCGGTAGGTTGCGGGCGGCATATATGCCGCCCTTACAGAGCAGCCGTTAAAAACCGCGGGGGTTCGGGGGAACACCCGACTCAAAGGTGGAGGAAGGGGCGGGGGCGTTAAGAACGAAAAGTAATACTGCTTTCGTTTAGCCCCCGCCCCTTCCGACTTCCGCTTTGGGGTTCTTAGGGGCGTGCAGCCCCTAAGGCGGGGTCCGCTGCATCCGCAACAGCGGGACTTTTCTTTGCTACTTTCTTTTGGTCACAAAAGAAAGTAGGAGTTCCCGGGAGGCTGCCGTTCCCGGGCAATGATTCCACCATCCGGAACACTGTCCTATAAACCGTACCCCAAAACGCCCTAAAAACCGCCTTGTTCGTCATTGTGGTCAAAATGCACACAACAGCTCTAAAAATATGTGCAACTTTCTGAACAAAACCCCTTTACGAAAAGGGGGGTTTTTTGGTACAATAAAGCTATGCAAAAGCGTTTGTCTGGAACTATGCCCGGAGCAAGATTGGGGCACGTGCCAAATGACGCAGGATTTGTGCGGCCCTGACAACCGCACAGCTCTATAATGCAAAACTCTAATAAAAACGGAGGAAAGAAAATGCCCAGAGCTAAACAGTCTATGGACGGCAATACCGCTGCGGCGCATGTAGCTTATGCATTCACCGATGTGGCTGCCATCTACCCCATCACCCCCTCCAGCCCCATGGCCGACACCGTTGACCAGTGGAGCGCTGCAGGCCTGAAGAACATCTTCGGCAACCAGGTCAAGGTTGTTGAGATGGAGTCCGAGGCCGGCGCCGCAGGCGCTGTCCACGGTTCTCTCGGTACCGGTGCCATCACCACCACCTTTACCGCTTCCCAGGGTCTTCTGCTGATGATCCCCAACATGTACAAGATCGCCGCTGAGCAGCTGCCCTGCGTCTTTGACGTTTCTGCCCGTACCGTTGCTACCCAGTCCCTGAACATCTTCGGTGACCACAGCGACGTTATGGCCGTTCGTCAGACCGGCTTTGCCATGCTGGCCGAGAGCAACCCGCAGGAGGTCATGGATCTGTCTCCCGTTGCCCACCTGTCCGCTATCGAGGGCCACGTTCCGTTCGTGAACTTCTTCGACGGCTTCCGTACCTCCCACGAGATCCAGAAGATCGAGAAGTGGGACTACGAGGACCTGAAGGAAATGTGCAACATGGAGGCTGTCGAGGAGTTCCGTGCCAAGGCCCTGAACCCCGAGCACCCCAAGATGCGCGGTTCTCACGAGAACGGCGACGTCTTCTTCCAGCATCGTGAGGCCTGCAACCCCGCTTACGAGGCTCTGCCCGCCGTTGTTGAGAAGTACATGGCCAAGATCAACGAGAAGCTGGGCACCAACTACGACCTGTTCAACTACTACGGCGCCGAGGATGCTGACCGCGTCATCATCGCCATGGGCTCCATCTGCGACGTCGCAGAGGAGGTCGTTGACTACCTGACCGCCAAGGGCGAGAAGGTCGGCCTGGTTCTGGTCCGCCTGTACCGTCCCTGGGTCTCCAGCGCCCTGCTGAAGGTCCTGCCCAAGACCGTCAAGAAGATCGCCGTTCTGGACCGCACCAAGGAGCCCGGCTCCCTGGGCGAGCCCCTGTACCTGGATGTCGCCACCACCCTGCGTGAGGCCGGCATGAACGACGTCGTCCTGACCGGCGGCCGCTACGGCCTGGGTTCCAAGGACACCCCGCCGTCCAGCGTCTTTGCTATCTACACCGAGCTGGAGAAGGACGCTCCGAAGTCCCGCTTCACCATCGGCATCACCGACGACGTGACCAACCTCAGCCTGCCTGAGGTCAAGCCCGCTCCCATCACCTCCGCCCCCGGCACCAAGGAGTGCAAGTTCTGGGGTCTCGGCGGCGACGGTACTGTCGGTGCCAACAAGAACTCCACCAAGATCATCGGCGACCATACTGACAAGTACATTCAGGCTTACTTCCAGTATGACTCCAAGAAGACCGGCGGTGTCACCATCAGCCACCTGCGTTTCGGCGACAAGCCCATCCGCAGCCCCTACTACATCAACCAGGCTGACTTCGTGGCCTGCCACAACCCCGCTTACATCCACATGGGCATGAAGATGGTCCAGGATGTCAAGCCGGGCGGCGTCTTTATGATCAACTGCCAGTGGACCGATGCCGAGCTGGATGAGCACCTGAATGCTGCCGACAAGAAGTACATTGCCGACAACAACATTCAGCTGTACACCATCAACGCTATTGATAAGGCTATCGAGATCGGCATGGGCAAGCGCACCAACACCATCCTGCAGTCTGCCTTCTTCAAGCTGGCCGACGTCATGCCCATCGACGATGCTGTCGAGTACATGAAGGCCGCTGCCAAGAAGAGCTACGGCAAGAAGGGCGACGCTGTTGTCCAGATGAACTGGAAGGCTATCGACGCCGGCCTGGACGCTGTCCATAAGGTCGAGGTCCCCGCCTCCTGGTCCAACCCCGCTGCTGATCCGGCTCCGAAGGCCCTGAAGGGACCCGAGGCTCTGGTCAAGCAGATCCGCGACGTTATGGAGCCCATCTCCCGTATGGACGGCGACAGCCTGCCTGTCTCCGCCTTCGAGGGCAACGTCAACGGCGAGTGGGAGCAGGGTGCTTCCGCTTACGAGAAGCGCGGCACGGCTGTTATGGTTCCCGAGTGGAACGCCGAGAAGTGCATCCAGTGCAACCAGTGTGCCTTCGTCTGCTCTCACGCCACCATCCGTCCGTTCTGCCTGACTGCTGCCGAGGCTGAGGCTGCGCCCGCTTCCACCAAGCTGGCCGACACCAAGCCCAAGGCAAGCGAGTACAAGTTCACCATGGCCGTGTCTCCTCTGGACTGCATGGGCTGCGGCGAGTGCGTCACCGTCTGCCCGACTGCTGCTATCGAGATGAAGCCGCAGGAGAGCCAGTCCGAGCAGCAGGCTGCTTTCGACTACTGCGTCGAGAACATCCGCAAGAAGGACAACATCCCCGGCGTTGTTTCCGAGGTTTCCGTCAAGGGTTCTCAGTTCAACCAGCCGCTGCTTGAGTTCTCCGGCTCCTGCGCTGGCTGCGCCGAGACCTCTTACGCCCGCCTGATCACCCAGCTGTTCGGCGAGAAGATGTTCATCTCCAACGCCACCGGCTGCTCCTCTATCTGGGGTGGTACCGCTTCTATCAGCCCGTACACCACCAACAAAGAGTCCGGCCACGGCCCCGCATGGATCAACTCCCTGTTCGAGGACAACGCTGAGCACGGCCTGGGCATGCAGATCGGTTATGAGACCGTCCGCGCCAACCTGATCACCAAGGTTGAGGCCCTGAAGGGTAAGAACGCTGAGCTGGACGCTGTCATCGACAAGTTCCTGGAGACCAAGAACAACACCAAGGCCAACGACGAGCCCGCAAAGGCCCTGATCGCTGCCCTGGAGGCTTGTGGCTGCGACGAGTCCAAGGAGATCCTGAAGGACAAGCAGTACCTGGCCAAGAAGAGCTTCTGGATCTTCGGCGGCGACGGCTGGGCTTATGACATCGGTTACGGCGGCCTGGATCACGTCCTGGCTTCCGGCCACGACGTCAATGTTATGGTCTTCGACACCGAGATGTACTCCAACACCGGCGGACAGGCTTCCAAGGCCTCCAACATCGGTGAGGTCTGCCAGTTCGCTGCTGCCGGTAAGGAAATCAGCAAGAAGTCTCTGGCTGAGATCTGCATGACCTACGGCTACATCTATGTTGCTCAGATCGCTCTGGGCGCCAACATGGCTCAGGCTGTCAAGGTCATCGCCGAGGCTGAGGCTTATCCCGGCCCGTCTCTGATCATCGGCTACGCTCCCTGCGAGCTGCACGGTGTCAAGGGCGGCATGACCAACTGCCAGAACGAGATGAAGAAGGCTGTTGCTGCCGGTTACTGGAACCTGTTCAGCTTCAACCCCGCTGCCAAGGCCGAGGGCAAGAACCCGTTCACCCTGACCTCCAAGGCTGGCGACATGAGCAAGTATCAGGACTTCCTGGCCAACGAGACTCGTTACAGCCGTCTGGCTCGCGCCTTCCCGGATCGCGCCAAGGCTCTGTTCGAGAAGAACCAGGCTGCCGCCGATGCCCGTTACGAGCACCTGACCAAGCTGGTCGACCTGTACAAGTAATTTGTGCAAGGGCTGCTTAACGGCTTAAGCTAAATAGAAAGTACCCCACGCAGAAATGCGTGGGGCACTTTTTTTGTAGAGCCGTAGGGGCCGGGCATGCCCGGCCCGCAGCTTCGCCGCTGTATCGCTTTAATCTTCAATTTGTAGGGGAGGGATTCATCCCTCCCGTGCACCTGCCGGTGCAGCCTCTTACATGGTTTATTCTGTAGGGGTCGGCGTCCTCGACGACCCGGCAGCTTTCCACCGACGCAAACCTCCGCGGCGGCCTGTGGGCAGGCTGCCCTACAATCCCCTTTCCCGGTTGTGCGTAGGGCGGGGTGCCCTCACCCCGCCGCAGGTTCATGTGGCCGTTCGTTTTCCTTTTTCACACCGGCCTCAACACCAGTTCCAGCCCGTTCTTCCCCCAGCCGAAATCCGCGGCGGCGTACCCGCGCTCGAGCACCCGCGGCAGGGCCGGGTCAGCCAGATGGCACCGGCGCAGCGGGTCGCGCCATTTCACAAGACCGTGCGCTGAAAAAATCAGCATCTGGTCGGCCCCGGCCATGGGCCGCATCCCGCGCAGCGTCAGCCCTGCCGAGAGATACTGCGCACACAGATCATCACACGCCTCCGGGTGTTCCAAGTCCAGCGGCAGCACGGCCCAGACATGGTAGCTGGCGTACCGCTCGGTGGCCCAGCGCAGCGCCAACCGCAGAAAATGCCGCAGCTGCGTGTAATCCTCGCGCAGTACGGGCGGCGTCAGCACCGCACCCTGTCCGTCGGCCCCGTAGCCTGCGGCGCGCAGACTTGTGGGCAGCGGGTCCTCGGCGTAGAGCGGCAGCAGCGCGGCGGCGGCCTGTAATTCGTCCTGCCCGGCGTAGTCGCCGACGATCTGGCCTTCCTCCAAGGCCGGGTGCAGGCAGGGCAGCAGCGGCAGCCCGCCCGGCCCGGTCAGCGCGCGCAGGGCATCGGCATGGGCGGCGGTAAGTACGCGGGCGTCAAAGATGTTGGTACGTTCGAGAGTTTGCAGCATAGTTGGGAATCCCTCCGTTACAAAAATTGTTGCATAGTTTATTGTAGCGAATGGGAAATATAAAAAATGTCGCATCCCGGGTGGGATGCGACATTTTAGCCTGCGGACCGTTGACGGACGGCAACGGCGGACTTACCTCTCATCCGGTGCTGCGGCACCACCTTTCCCCAAGGGGGAAGGCTTAGGGATAAGCTCCTCAAAGCTGCGATTCTCCGTGAAAAAACGCTTGTATGGGTTGTCCGGCAGGGGCGGCGTTTTGGGCCGGGGCTGCACCTTTTTGCGCAGATGCCCCTTCAGGGGCGGCAGCGCCCGGCTCATTCGGCGGCGGTGGAGACAGCCCCTGCGGTCAGGGTGTCCCACAGCTCGGCGCAGCCCTCGTAGGTCGGGACCTGCTGTTCGTCCCAGACGCCGCGGCGTCCCACGTAGAGGTGCGCCAGCACGCTCTGGTTCGTGCCGGTGACGTCGTCCATCAGGGTGAGACCCTCATAGCCGCCCAGATCCAGCCCGGTCAGCACGGGGCAGTCGGTCCAGCGGTAGACCATCTCGCGCCAGTCGGCGTCGGTAGTCTCGGGGTCGTCGGGGACCGTGCCGTCCAGATATTGCAGTGCGCCGGTCTGGGCCTCAAAGCCCTCGGGGTCCTCCAGCAGGAAGATGTAGGTCTTGCCGCCGGACGACAGCTCGGCGCTCAGCCGGGTGACGCCGGCCATCTGGTAGTAGGCGTCGGTGCTCTCGTTCGCGGCGTCAAAGTCAACGGTGTAGCTGTCCACCTGCACAACGACCTTGCCATCGCCGTTCAGGTCGGAGCAGAACGGCGTCAGCGCGTCCTGCAGCGCGGTGACGGTGTCGGTGGGCAGGTCGCTGGTGCCGACATAAGCGACCTGCACGTCGGGGCGCGTCTGAAAAACGGTGTCCTTGATGATCCACACGCCGAACACGACGACCAGCACGGCCACGACCACGGCCATCCAGTGATAGTGCCACCAGTTGGCGGCTTTTTCCTTTTTTGTATATTCGCGCGGGGGTTCCGGCGTCTGATTGTAAGTTTCGGTACTGTCCTTTGTGACCCAAGCCATAGTGCGGGTACGCTCCTTTTATCATACTTTTTCTATTATAACACAAATCGACAGGAAAATTTGTAAACTTATTTTGACCACGCCTTGCAACGGCGGGGGAAAGAGGGTATGATATAGTTGTGATAGTGTAGGCGGAAGCGGGCCGGAAGCGAGTGGAAACGCAAACGCCCCGGGAGGGATGAATCCCTCCCCTACGGATGACCCGGTCACGATAGTTGGTCGGAAAGCAGCGGAGGGGTCAAGACCCCTCCCTACGGAGCAAGTAGGGAAAGGCGTGCTGACGGTAGGCCGCGGGCCGGGCATGCCCGGCCCCTACAGGGTGCAGTAGATAGGTTGTGCACGAGAGGGGCAAGGGAGGGCGGCAGCCCGCCCCTTCGTAGTGTGCGGTGGTTGCCCGTTGACGGGTTGCCACGGTAGGTTGCGGGCCGGGCATGCCCGGCCCCTACGGACTGCTGTTTCCGGCAGCGGAGGTTCGGGGGCGCTTGGCGGCGCACAACGAGAGCCGCCAGTTTGCTTCGCAAACACGCTCGTGCGGTTGTTTGCCCCGCAGGGGCAA
>OLQK01000394.1_pt1 | contig 48897 bp, 47 predicted proteins | sample 1672501 | NCBI WGS metagenome assembly OLQK01 (sample SAMEA3136693, study PRJEB25190) | human gut metagenome | biome: human gut; feature: human-associated habitat; material: faeces | place: Austria | collected 2013
TCAGTAGAGCCATTGAGCAAGAAGCCCCCACTTCAAAATCTGTGATTTAAGTGGTGGGAGCATGTCACGAATGGTCTGATATAATTTTCTGATGAAAAAGCTTGCAACAAAGACTTAACTGATGTATGATGAGATAGGTTAATTATTTGACAGTATTTAAGAAATGGAGATAAAGATTATGCTGAAATTTGATGAACAGAAGCAGCTGGACAGCGTCAATGGTGCTCTGGCTCTTCGCGGTCGTATTGAAGAAATTGTTGATGCTATTTGTGCTGAAGGATACAAGAATATCTGCTGGCTTGGCATTGGCGGTACATGGGCTTCTGCTCTGCAGGCTGAAGTGCATATGAAGGAGAAATCTGCTATTGAACTTTTCTCAGAGAATGCAGCTGAGTATGTGACAACAGGCAACAAGCGTGTCGGCAAAGGCACAATTGTGATTCTGTCTTCTGTTACAGGAAGCACGATTGAGATGGTTGAAGGTGTGAAGAAAGCACAGGCTGACGGTGCTAAAGTATTTGGTTTCATTGATAAGGCAGAAGCTGAACTGGCGAAGATGGTAGATTATGTGATTTCCTATCCGGCCAATGAACAGCTGAAGTTCTTCATGGTTGCAGACCGTTTCATGAAGAATGCAGGCGAGTTTGAAGATTACGATGAATATTATGCAGAAATGGATGCACATCTGGCTCAGGGTCTTGTAGATGTAGAGAAGGCTGCGGATGCATTTGGTGCTGCTTACGCTGAAAAGCACTGCAATGACAAACTGCATTACTTTGTAGGTGCCGGCAATCAGTACGGCTCTACATATTCTTATGCAATGTGTTATTGGGAAGAACAGCATTGGCTGCGTACAAAGTCTATCCACAGTGCAGAATTCTTCCATGGTATGCTGGAAGTTATCGACAAAGATACACCTGTAACTGTATTTGTCGGTGAAGATTCCCAGAGAAGACTCAGCGAAAGAGTTGCAGCATTCCTGCCAAAGGTATGCGCCAACTACACAATTATTGATACAAAAGATTATCCGATCAAGGGTATCAGCGAGAAATACCGTGGCAGCATCAGCCATCTGATCAGCCATGCAGTTACTCAGAGAATCGATGCGCATATCGAGAAGATCAACTGCCACCCAATGGAGATCAGAAGATATTACAGACAGTTTGATTATTAAAATATAGTAACTGTTCAGAGCCAACCTCCAAAATGCTACGCATTTCGTCGGTGTGGCGTATCCGCCAAATAAAATTTCAAAAACAGTTTTAAAAATGCAAGCATTTTATACCTTTTTTTGAAATTTTGCCTGGCTCTGAACAGTTACAAATAGTGATAGAAAAGAAGAAGCATTGTACCTGCAATCACAGAGACAATGCTTCTTCTTTTGTCAAGTAGAAAGGAAAATTTATCAAAAATTAAAGTTATACGGCATTAAATCCAGCATCAAAAGCCCTGGCATTAGACTCGTTGAATTTGGATTTGCCTTTTTTGGCAAACATATGGTTCATAGCTGCAACCGCAGCATCATGAGTAAAATCACCCATCAGTTTGATGATCGCACCGGTCATAACAATGTTGGCACCTTTTGGATTGCCAAGAGAAGTTGCGATCTCTGTGCAGTTAACTTTGACGTAAGTTACGTCCTGTCTTGCACCTTCAGGAATTTCTACAGTATCACCAATGAGAACAGTACCACCTGGAGCAACTGTTGGAAGGAACTTCACCAGAGATGGCTCGTTCATTGCTAACAGAAGATTAGGTACTTCCGGAGATGGGTTGTAGATATAACCGTCATTGCTGTATTTGACTGTACAGTTGGCTGTACCGCCACGCATAGCGGAACCATAGGATGGTACCCATGTGACGTGAATACCTTCACTTGCTGCGATATCAGAGATAATCAGGCCGGAAGTAAGGACACCCTGGCCGCCGGAGCCTGCAAATATAATTTCTTTCATTTATTTGGCCTCCTCTCTCTTTTTGAACTCTCCTAATGGATAGTAAGGAATTAATTCATCTTCAATACGCTGCATAGCCTTTACAGGTGAAAGTCCCCAGTTGATCGGACATGGAGACAGTACTTCAACAACAGAGTAGCCTTCATGATTCATTTGAGCCTGCAGAGCATTTTTGATATATCCTTTTAATTTATTAATATTGGCCGGTGTAGTAACTGTTCCGCGGGCAGCATAAGCTGCATTAGGAAACTCCCGTGCAACCATTTCAGGGAAACGGATAGGGTATCCTGTAACGGAACAGTCACGGCCGTAAACTGAGGTGGCTGTTTTCTGACCTTCCATAGTCGTCAGAGACATCTGACCGCCGGTCATACCGAAGTTTGTATTGTTAATGACGATAACCGTAATGTTCTCGCCGCGATAAGCGGCATTAAATGTTTCAGCGATACCAATATTGTAGGCATCACCATCGCCTTGATAGGATACAATCAAAGTGTCAGGGTTAACACGTTTCATACCTGTAGCAACAGCGCCTGCTCTGCCGTGACAGCAGTGAAGACGGTCGCATTCGAGACCTGCACCAAGGTTGGATGAACATCCGACACCAATTGGGAAAATAATATTATCTAACTGTTCCAGTTCTTCAAGACATTCCATGATCAATCTGCTGACAATGCCATGGCCGCAGCCCGGACAGAAGTCCATAGGTTTATCGACCAGAGCAGGTACTTTTCTTTCACGCGTATTAGCCATATTAGTATACCTCCTTGATCTCGCCGCTCTTTACTTTGAAATAATCTTCTTTAATACGATTGATAGGCGGTGTATTGTAAACATATGTTAAAGCGTAGGCCGGAATATTGCGGTCTTTGTGTGTTTTCTTAATAGCAAGGGCAGCATCATCAATCATCTGTCCTGTTGCATTTTCTTCAACAGTAATAATACCTTTAACATTCGGATTGATATTGGCAAAAGCTTTCTCAGGATATGGCCATGCTGTGATTGGACGGATCAAACCTACTTTTTCTCCGGCTGCTCTCAGTTCACGGACAGCACCAAGTGTTGCTCTGCCAGGTACGCCATAGGCAACAAAAACGTAATCAGCATCAGCGATGTCTTCTTCTTCCCAACGCTGTTCATTTTCTTTGATCTCAGCGTATTTTGCTCTTAATTCTACTGCCTCAGCCATAGAATCTCTTTCGAAGATACCGATCTTCTTGTATGTGTAATGGCCATTTAAAGCCCAAGGTGTTCTCTTTGGTTCTACAAAGTCAGGAAGCTCAACAGGTTCCATCATCTGTCCGAGTGTACCTTCACCCATCATAATCGTAACGATTCTGTATTTCTCAGCAAGTTCATATGCCGGAAGCATTAAGTCTACAAATTCCTGAATGGAAGATGGACATAAAACGATACAGCGATAATCCCCCTGGCCACCACCACGAGTTTCACGATGATAATCACACTGGGATGTAAAAAGTGTGCCAAGGCCGTTACCATAACGAACCTGAGTGATAACAACGGCAGGAAGTCCTTCATCACATAATGTGGAAATACCTTCCTGTTTCAAAGAGATACCAGGACCTGAAGAAGCTGTCAGTGCGCGCACACCACAGGAAGAAGCGCCGATGACCATGTTAATACCGGCCAATTCGCTTTCAGCCTGAACAAAAGCACCGCCGACTTCGTTCATTCTCCATGATAAATATTCCATAATTTCACTGGATGGTGTAATCGGATAACCTGCATAGAATCGTGCACCGGCACGGATTGCAGCTTCAGCGATTGCCTCATTGCCTTTCATCATTTCTGCCATGAATTAATACACTCCTTTCAAATTAGCCCAATACGTGGAATACACCATCGGGGCAGGTAGTATAGCAGATACCGCAGCCTATACACAGTTCATCATCGATCTGTACAGGATAATAACCGTTAGCGTTGAGGCTATCGGATTTGCTGATTGCCTTTTTTGGACAATGGTGGATACAGAGTCCACATTCTTTGCATCGTTCTCTCTTAATTTCGACTTTCATAATTGATTCCTCCAATATCAGTCAATCCATTGGTTGGTGAAAATGGAACAGTGTTCTAAAATTAGAATATCGACATTCGTTCAAAATGTCAATACCAAAATGCATTTTATTTATTTTTTTATTAAAAATTGACAGGAAGCTTATTTGGTATTATCATATATGACAGGAGAGGCACAGAAATTGTGCATTTTTTCAAAATGATCAAAATAAAAGAGATCGGGAAAGGAGGAAAGAGGCGGAATGGCATCGGATATTATTCAGTCAGTTGACAGAGCATTAGAGTTTTTGATCTATCTGTATAACGAGGGAAAAGAGACAAGTGTGACACAGATAGCCAATGATCTGGGTGTGTATAAGAGCACAGTCTTTCGTACACTGGCAACAATGGAGGCAAGAGGATTTGTTAAGAAGAATCCGGAGACGGAGAAGTACTGGTTAGGGAATCGCCTTTTTACGTTGGGAAAGAGTATAGAGAACAGGATGGGGCTTCGAGAGATTGTGAAACCGTATGTATCGGAGCTTTATGATCTTTATCGCGAAGTGATCAATGTTTCTGTCCTGGAACGAAACCAGAACGATATCTATAAGAGTGTGATCATCTACAAAGCGGACAATCCGAATCAGGTTCTGAAAGCCAACCCATCTGTTGGTTCCAGCAGTGAATGCCATTGTTCTTCTGTTGGCAAGTGCTTATTGGCATTTGGACAGGATGTCGACCTGAGTGTCTATGAGTCGCACCCGTTGACGGTCTATACGGAGTACACGATCAGTTCACTTGAGCAATTAAAAGAAGAGCTGGATGATGTCCGTGAAAAAGGATATGCGATAGACAGAGAAGAACTGGAGCTTGGACTTACCTGTATTGGTGCGCCGATTCTGGATCACAGCGGACATGCTATTGCGGCCATCTCTCTGAGTGGACCGAAGAGCAGAATGTTGGCCGGTGATTTTTGTGAGCGTGTCAGAGCAGTGACAGAGGTCGCAAGGAAGATTTCCGCCAATTTCTAAAGTAAAAATAGAACATCGTTTTGATTTATGAGAGGCTATACACAGATACTTGTGCATAGCCTCTACTTTTTGCACAAATATTTAATGGTAATTTGATTGAAATTGTTGAATATGCGAAAAACAACTTGACGATTTGTGAGAAGGGGTATATACTTAACACAAGCAGAAAATAGAACAGTGTTCCAAAAATATAAACGAGGAGGGTATGAATGGCCTGGAAAGAGATGTTTGATGAGAAATTTATGACAGCAGAAGAAGCTGCGAAGATGATAAATTCCGGAGATGTTGTATGGGTGGGAGCCCTGACATCCGGTGCACCACAGGTTGTTGATGCTGTTACAGACCGGTATGAAGAATTAGAGAATGTCAGACTGGTTGGTGATTTTTCACTTACTGAATATAAATGTTTTAAGAGCAGTAAGTATAAAGGACATGTATCCTATGATACATTATTTCTCGGTACATACGAGAGAGCTTATTTGAAGGAAGGGAATATCCGACCGAATATTGTGAAGTTTGCAGATTCATATAAGGCGATCAGTGAAGTTTACAAGCCGAATGTGATGATCTGTGAAGTGACCGAACCAGATGAAGAAGGCTATATGTACTACGGATGTACAGGCGTAGCCTGGAATGGTAAGGTGGCAGATATTGTTGATAAGATCATTGTTCAGATTAACAATTGCCAGAAGAAGGTGAGTGGATGGAAACATCGCATTCACGTGAAAGATGTTGATGCAATCTGTCGTCATGATCATCCGGTTTATGAATATATTCAGCCACCGGTGACAGAGAGAGATCAGATCATGGCAGGATATATTCTTCCGCTGATTCCTGATGGCGCGACACTGCAGATTGGTATCGGTGGTGTAGCGAATGCTGTGGCTTATGGCCTGACAGATAAGAAGCATCTGGGGGTTCAGACAGAGATGCTGACAGAGTCACTGATGCATCTGACAAAACAGGGCATCATCGATAAGGATCGTGTTGTTGCGGCCTTTATCCTTGGAAATGAAGAGACGTATGATTTCGCTTTGACAGGTATTCCTCAGTTAGGACCTGTTGATGAGATTATCAGTCCATCCATTGCCGGACAGATTCCAAACTTTATTGCTATTAATGGCTGTATGATGGCGGATCTTACAGGTCAGATTTGTTCTGAGACGGTTGGTCACAGACAGTACTCCGGTACAGGCGGTCAGCTTGACTGTATCCGCTCCGGTAATCTGTCTCCGGGCGGTAAGAGTTTCTTATGTATGCCATCCAGAAAGAAAATGAAAGACGGTACGTATCATTCAACCATTACGTTGAATCTGCCGGCGGGAGAAATCGTTACAGTTCCGAGAACAGATGTGATGTATGTTGTAACAGAACAGGGAATTGCGAACTTGTATAACCGTCCGATTGAAGAGCGTGTTGAGGCAATGATCAGTATTGCACATCCGAATTTCAGAGAACAGCTTCGTAAAGAGGCCATTGAGGCAGGCTTGCTTCGAGAGTAGGCGGAAGTCGAGACTTGGGTTGATACTGATATAGAAGAAAAGGGAAGAAGGAATTTTATGGAGGAAGCAGATAATTCGAAAAAGAAGGAGCCCGGAACATGGATGTCTTTTTTGGTATTTGGAATTGCCATAGCCATTATTCTTACAGGCGTAGTCATATTAGAATTTGATGTACATATTGTTCTTCTTTTGGCATTGATTTTTGTTTGTGTTGTATCAGCTACATTGGGATATTCTTTTGATGATTTGGTTGAATTTATGAAGAAATCCCTTGGACAGGCAATGTCAGCAATGATTATCTTTATATTTATTGGTGTTATTATTGCTTCTTGGATTTTTTCCGGAACAGTACAAACATTGATTTATTATGGATTGCAATATATTAGTCCGGCAGTTTTTTTGCCAGTTGGCTTACTTTTGTGCAGCTTGACGTCAATGTCCATCGGGACGTCCTGGGGAACAATTGGTACAATGGGTATCGCTATGATGGGAATTGGAAGTGGTATGGGTATTCCACCTGCTGTGACAGCAGGGATGGTCATTTCTGGTTCGTTTTTCGGTGACAAAATGTCCCCTATTTCGGATACAACGAATTTGGCTCCGGCATCTGCAGGGACAACTTTATACAAACATATTAGCGCAATGTGGAAGACAACGTTGCCTGCCTATATTATAAGCTTTATAATATTTGTCGTTATTGGTCTTGCATACCAAGATGGAGAAATTAATACAGAAACGGTGGCAATCTTTTCGGATACAATACGTGCTAATTTTAAGATCTCTCCAATTTTGCTGCTTCCGATGATTGTTTTACTGGTGTTAAATCTGATGAAATTTCCAGCAATACCAGGCATGGTAATTGGAAGTCTGTTAGGTGTCATTCTGGCTATTACAGTACAGGGAGTGTCTGTCGGAGACGTGATTGCAGGTCTCAATTATGGCTATGTAAAAAGTACTGGGGTAGATGTTGTTGACACGTTGTTATGTCGTGGTGGTATACAAAATATGATGTATACATTTTCATTATCCTGCATCGCGATTTCATTTGGTGGTGTGATGGAACATGTAGGATATTTGAGAAAAATTATAGCGGTCGTTATTAAAGGTGTAAAGAAGGATGCATTGATGGTGCCGCTTGTCATAGCCAGTACGACATTAGGAACATTAACAATGGGTGAAGTTTATTTGTCAATTGTTGTTAATGGTAATTTATATAAGGAAACGTTTAAAGAACGTGGACTTTGTCCGGAAATGCTGTCAAGGCTTCTGGAAGAGGGCGGTACTTTAACGCAATGTTTTATTCCATGGTCGACATCTGGTGTGTTTATTTTAGCGACTCTTGGGGTGGGTGCATCAGAATATTGGAAATATGCAGTACTTAATTATATGAATCCAATTTTGTCAATTGTTTTAGCGTTATTTGGATTTGGTATTCTGCATATGAAAGATGGAAATAAGGAGAACATGGAAGAATAAAAGAAGAGAGAGGGGTTCTAATGGGAGAACAAACAACGGATAAAAAAGCATTAAATATTAAACAATTTACCATTATTTTCTTTTTGGGGCTTGGTTACACGATTGTTTATGCAACGCCATTTATTCAGTATGTATTTTATGATTCATTGGTAGAGGCATTGCAATGTACAAATCAGCAACTGGGTTATCTCATTACGATTTTTGGTATAGGTAATCTGCTCGCACCATTTGGTGGCGCATTAAGCGATAAGTTTAATACAAAGAAAATCTATATTTTTGCAATGCTGATGATTTGTGCTTTGAATGTTATTTTTACTTTGAATATGAACTATTCATTTTCATTAGTTATCTGGGGTGGATTCGCTATTTTTGGCTTATTCCTTTATTTCCCGGCACACACAAAATTAACACGATTGGTTGGCAGTGAAAGTCAGCAGGGTACAATTTTTGGATTTACAGAAGCTTTTTGCGGTATTACAAATGTTATTGTTAACTTTATTGCTTTATATTTATTTGCATATTTTTCAAATAAATATTTTGGTGTAGCAGGATTAAAGGCAGCGATTATTGGATATGCGGTTTTAGGTGTTATTGCTGTTATTGCTTTGGCCATTCTTGTTCCAGATCCTGGAAAGGCTTCTAAGTCTGATAATGCAGAGGTAATAAATGCAAAGATGACGGTTCATGATTGGTTAAGTATTGTGACAAATCCACGGACATGGATGGCTGGTATTGCTGTATTTGCAACTTATACGATGTATTGTACATTATCCTATTATACACCTTATTTTAGTAACGTTTTGGGTGTTTCAATTGTCTTTACGGGTGGTCTTTCTATTTTCCGTCAGTACGGAACACGTTTTATTGGGGCACCGATCGGTGGATGGTTGGGGGATAAAATTAAATCCGTTTCTACCGTAGTAGGTGTATCGTTGGCAGCCGCAGTTATTATGGTTGTTGCGTTTATGGTTATGCCGGCAGGAACAAATGGTACGATTCTGATTATTTTGACTTTAGCAGCTGGTATTTTAACTTACATGGCAAGAGGTTCGATGTTTGCAATTCCATCAGAACTTAAAATCCCTCGTAAATATGCGGGAACAACATCAGGTGTCGTATGTGCGATTGGTTATTGTCCAGATTTGTTTATCTTTGTACTGTATGGTTATTGGTTAGATAAGTTTGGCAATGCTGGTTACAGAAATATTTTTATTTATGCAGCAGTTGTTATGGTGATTGGTGTTATTAATGCAGTAGTGACACAGATTTACAAAAAGAAAAAATTAGTACAAGAAGTTTAAAGTATAGACGGAAAAAGTATTTGGTTAAATTGGGCAGATACCAGGAGGGGTATTTATGGAACAGAGATATATTGATTCTTTAACAGAAATTTGTGGAAAAGCGAATGTTTTTTATGAAATGGCAGATATTGAGCGGTATTTATATGATGAGACAGAAGAATATGTTCGACCAAAAGCATGTGAGGATTGTATTGTTGTCCGTCCGGGAACATATGAAGAAGTATCTGAAATTCTTAAATGGGCCAATCAGGAATTGGTACCAATTATTCCACGAGGCGGCGGAACTGGTGCATGTGGTGCGGCAATCCCTACAGAACCGTCTGTTATTATGAGTATGGAGCGTTTTAGAAAAATCGTTGAAGTGGATGAGACAAATATGATGATCACATGCCAGACAGGTGTAACACTGGCCAGCTTAAATGAATACCTTGCTAAAAACGTTCATGCACTTTACTTCCCATGTCATCCTGGTGATGAAGGCGCTCAGGTTGGCGGTATGTGTATTGAAAATGCCGGTGGTGTTCGTGCCGTTAAACATGGTATCATGAGAAGCTACATCAAAGGTATGAAGGTTTGTCTTCCAAATGGTGATATCGTTCAGCTTGGCGGTAAACTGATGAAGAATAACATGGGTTATGATTTACTTCACCTCCTCATTGGTTCCGAAGGTACATTAGCAGTTGTTCTTGAAGCAACATTAAAATTATATCCTCGTCTTGAGTACACAGGCGCACTTGTTTGCTCTTTCAATACAACAGAAGATGCTGTTAAATCTGTAGGCGAAGTACAGAAGGCAGGTATCATTCCTCTGGCTGTAGAATACATGGATCGTGCGATTTCTGTTGGTACAGCTGAGCATATCGAAAGAACATGGCCAATGAAGGATGAAGGTAAAGTCGATCTTCTCTATCTTGTAGAAGAAGCAACAGAAGATGCACTTTATGAGACAGCTGGTACAATCGCAGAAATCTGTGAAAACAATGGCGCTGTAGGCTCCGTTATCGCAGAAGACAGCAAACAGCAGAGAAACCTTCTTGATATCCGTTCAGCAATTTACGAAGTATACAAACCGGTATTCGTGGATTCTCTGGATACAGCTGTTCCTGTTGCCAATATCGGCGATCTGCTGAAAGAATTTGATGCAATTGCAGAAAAATATGGCACTACAACGCCTCGCTTTGGTCATGTAGCAGATGGAAATTTCCATAACTTTATCCTGATGGTAGATGGAAAAGTACCAGAATGGGCAGATGATATGCGTCGTGATATCTACAAAGCAGCTATCAAATACGGCGGCACAATCACAGCAGAGCATGGTACAGGTAAGACAAGAAAACCTTACATGAATCTGCAGTATACACCGCATGTACTTGGTATCATGAAGAGCATCAAGAAAGCCTTTGACCCGAACAACATTCTGAATCCGGGTGTTATCATCGATTTAGATGATTAATGACCATAAATAAGCAAGTTTTGCTATATAACTTCCTCGAACAATGATATTGACCAATCATCATTGAACACTTACACAAAAAGACGATTCGCCGGGAATCGTCTTTTTTGTGTGCAGCAAAACCTGACCTTGTATATCTGTTTGTTCTATATTAAAATAGAAGTATTATTTATTATTTAAAGTTGAAATACTAAAATGAAATGGAAAGGAAGGTGGCAGAATTGGAGCTGGGGCTTTTTACGAGTGGCTATCAGCGGTATCCGTTGGAGCAGGCTTTTGAGGATGCCAGTCGTTTTGGCTATGATTATATAGAATTATGGGGCGGTTATCCGCATGCGTATGTGGAAGATCTGACGGCAAGAGGGGTTGGAGAAATTGACAGACTGATTCAAAAATACCGGATGCCTGTGAAATGTTTTACACCGGAGCACAATGGCTATCCCTTTAATTACATGGCCGGAGACGAATTTCAGTGGGAGCGATCAATGGTGTATTTAGAGAAAGCCATTGAGCTGACAGCGGCCATGGGCGCACCGATGATGCTTTTCTCGGCCGGTCATGCAGGGTATCAGATGACAGGACATGAGATTGAAGAACGGCTTCAGAAAAGTCTGGAACGTCTGACAGCAAAGGCAGAGCAGCAGAAGGTGAAGTTGATTCTGGAGCCATTGACGATTTATGAGAGCAATGTTATTACAAGTCTAAATGACCTGGAACGGGCATTGGATAAAGTCCCGTCACCGTATCTGGTGGGCATGTGTGATCTGGCGGTGCCATATACAACAGGTGAACCGGCAGCGGAGTATGTCAGGCGTCTTGGCGGTCGATTCGGGTATCTGCATGTGATTGACAACGATGGCGTCAGTGACAGCCATATTCTGCCGGGGGATGGCAATATGCCCCTTGAAGGAATCCTTCGGGAAATCAGAAGGGCCGGATATGATGGCTGCGCTACCATTGAACTGGTGACAGGGTATCTGAAAGAACCGTCGGTGTATGCGGAGATAGCGATAAAAAGAATTAGGAGTATTTTATGAGAGAAAACAAAATGAAGAAAATAAGAATTGCAGCAGCTGGTGACAACTGCATGGATGTTTACGATAAAGAGAATAAGGCTTTTCCGGGAGGCAATCCTGTGAATGTGGCGGTTTATGTGGCACGTCTTGGCGGTGCGTCCGCCTATATCGGACCGGTGGGGACAGATGTCTACGGCAAGCAGATGATGGATGCCATTCAGGGCAAAGGTGTGGATGTTTCCCGGATGAAGATACTTGAGGGAACAACTGCTGTGACCCACGTAGAGATTGTGGATGGCGACAGAGTGCTTGGTGATTATGAAGAGGGGGTTATGGCCGATTTCAAGCTGGATGCGGAAGATATTGATTTCCTCAGTAGCTATGATATGGTTGTTTCCGGTCTCTGGGGTATGATTGAGAATGATCTGCCGGTTTTGAAGGAAAAAGGGGCAATAGTAGCCTTTGATTTTGCCACAAGACCGGATGATCCGGTATCTGTCAAGGCTATTCCGTATGTAGATTACGGTTTCTTTGCAGATGATGACAAGGATGAAGAAGAATTGAAGAAAATGCTGATCGACCTGCATGCCAAAGGACCGAAGGTGATGGTTGTTACCCGCGGCGAGAAGGGCAGCATGGCTTATGACGGCGAGAAGTTTTATTATGGTGGTATTGTGCCTTGCGAAGTGGTGGATACCATGGGGGCAGGCGACAGCTTTATTGCAGGATTTCTTTATGCTATCTGCGAGGGAAAAGGAATTCAGGAAGCTATGGCGGACGGTGCGGCTAACAGCAGTGTGACCATTGCCTATTCCGGCGCTTGGTAGGATACAAACAGAAACAGGAATTTGAGTGAATAATGAGCCAAAACCTATGTGAACAATAAAGGATAGAATGCGGCGATACAAATGGTATTAAATTTAAGAAAAAATATACTGATTTTGAATGATTTGTCTATATCCTGCCGGCTGATTCGTTCAGACAGACGTTCCTTGGGGCTTGAGATAAGAAAAATTCCGGAGGGCGGAGCGGAACTTCTGATTCGTGCACCAAGGCGGATGAAGATAGCGTATATTGAATGGTTTATCAATGAAAAAGAACGGTGGATAACTGAGAAATATTTGGCTGCACTTGTGGAAAAACCACGTCCGCAAATGATGGAAATTCCGGAATATGTGACGGAACAATGGCTTCGGACAGAAGGGGCTGAAAGATTCCAGCAAAAGACGGCTTTTTGGGCGGCAAGAATGAAAGTGACTTACGGCAGGATCACGATCCGTGATCAGAAAACACGGTGGGGAAGCTGTAGCAGTCGGGGAAACTTGAATTTTAACTGGCGGCTGCTTCTGATGCCGGAGAGGGTTATGGATTACGTGATTGTCCATGAACTGGCCCACCGTCGGGAAATGAACCATTCTGCGGCTTTCTGGCAGATCGTCGAAACGTATCTGCCGGATTACCGGGAACGGCGGCAGTGGCTGAAAGAAAATGGTGTTCGGTATGCCGGGCCTGTTAAACTGCCGAAGTACTAGAGTAAGCAGGCACTGAAATTTTCAGATGAAATGACTGTCGAATTCGGCTAAGCGGCCACAGACTTTTTCTCAGGGATTTGAGAAAGCATAATAGCGGCAAACATCAGCAGACAGCCGCAGAGTTCTTTCGGAGACAGATACTGATGCAGGATAATCCATCCAGCTAACAATGAAAATGCAGATTCCAGACTCATAAGGAGTGAGGCAATAACGGGATCTGTATTTTTTTGTGCCACGATCTGCAGCGTATAACCTACCGCACAGGAAAGTACACCTGCATAAAGGAGAGGCTGCCATGCTGTCAGAATGGCATGGAGATTCGGTGATTCTGTCAGCATGGCAGGTATGCCGCAGATGATGCCGCAGGTGAAAAACTGAATGCAGGACATGCGGACACCATCGACTTTTGGTGAAAAATAGTCCACCACCATAATATGAAACGAAAAACAAAAAGCGCAGATAAGGACAAGAATATCACCTTTGCCCAGGGAAAGACTTTCTGTCATGCAGAGCAGGTACAGGCCGATAACGGAGAGCCCGACACTGATCCAGGCAATAAGACGGACTTTTTTTCCAACAAAAAGGCCGAGGATCGGGACAATCACGATATACATGGCGGTGATAAATCCAGCCTTGCCAACGGTTGTGTAGACAATGCCAACCTGCTGAAAAGAACTGGCAATTGCCAGAAGGATACCGCAGATAATACCGCCGATGATCAGTGTTTTCTTGTCAGATACGGATGAGGAGGATGTCGATGCAATGTCGGTGGCAGAGGCCGCATCACTGTTGGAAGCGTTGACGGTTGCTGCGGATTGTCGGTTGACTTTGTCAAGTAATGGAATAAAAAGCAGCAGAACAAAAGCACCGATAAAATTTCTGACAGAGTTAAAGGTAAATGGACCGACATAATCCATCCCCACACTCTGTGCGACAAAAGCAACACCCCAGATGAAAGCGGTCAATAAGAGCATTAGATTGCTTTGCATTTTTTTTGAATTCATATTTGTCTCTCCTTTAGGTGACCATCTATTATTCGTTAAGGCACATGCAGGCTGTTTTTGTTCGGTATCGGTATGGATAAAGATGTAAAACATGTGCTTTTTGATGTTTTATAGTGGTAAAGTATCGTAATAAGGTTTATAATAGCACATGTATTTATGAAAATAAAAGAAAAATGCATAAAATTTGAAAAAAACACTTGATTATCGACAAAAATAGTGTATTTTATGTAATTAGGAAATTATTTCGAAATTGTCGGAGGATTAAATCATGAAGATCGTTGTAAAATTCGGCGGAAGTTCCCTTGCAAGTGCCGAACAGTTTAAAAAAGTTGCGGATATTATTCATGCAGACCCACACAGAAGATTTGTTGTCCCTTCTGCACCGGGCAAGCGTTTTGATGGAGATACAAAAGTTACAGATATGTTATATGGATGCTATGATCTGGCAGAAGCCGGCAAGGATTTTGATGGTGCATTGGCAGACATCAAGGCCCGCTATGATGAAATTATTGAAGGACTTGGGCTGGATCTGACACTGGACAAAGAGTTTGAGACAATTCATGAACAGTTCCGTCTGAAAGCAGGAAGAAATTATGCCGCATCCAGAGGTGAATATCTGAATGGTATCGTGTTGGCCAATTATCTTGGTTTTGAGTTCATTGATGCAGCTACAGTTATCCGTTTTGATGATGCAGGCAATTTTGAAGCAGACAGAACAGATTTGATTTTGTCTTCAAGATTGAAAGATGTTGAATATGCCGTTGTGCCTGGTTTCTATGGGGCTCAGGATGATGGTGTGGTGACAACTTTCTCCAGAGGCGGTTCTGATATCACAGGTTCTATCGTGGCAAAGGCTGTCCATGCGGATGTATATGAGAACTGGACAGATGTTTCCGGTTTCCTTGTGGCAGATCCGAGAATTATCAAGAATCCTGAAGCGATTGAAGCAATTACATATAAGGAACTGCGTGAGCTTTCTTACATGGGCGCGTCTGTACTGCATGAAGATGCTATTTTCCCGGTACGTAAAGAGGGCATTCCGATCAATATCCGCAATACAAATAAGCCGGATGATCTGGGCACATGGATTGTAGAAAGCACATGCCGTAAACCGAAGCATACAATTACCGGTATTGCCGGCAAGAAAGGCTTTGCATCGATTAATATTGAAAAAGATATGATGAACTCCGAAATCGGATTTGGCAGAAAAGTTCTGCAGGTATTTGAGGATAATAATCTTTCTTTCGAACATATGCCGTCAGGCGTCGATACAATGACTGTGTTTGTACACCAGTCAGAGTTTGAGCACAAAGAGCAGCAGGTCATCTCAGGTATTCACCGTGCAGTTCATCCGGATCTTCTGGATCTTGAATCCGGTCTGGCACTGATCGCGGTTGTGGGACGCGGTATGAGAGATACGCGTGGTGTCGCAAGCAAGGTATTTAATGCCCTTGCCAGTGCCAATATCAATATCAAGATGATCGACCAGGGATCCAGTGAGCTGAATATTATTATCGGTGTGAAAGAGAAGTATTTCGAGGATGCGATCAAAGTCATCTATGATGCATTTATCACCAATGCAGCACCGGCTAAATAGTCATCACGCAATATTGGCATAACATCAGTCTAAAAACATATAACCATAGTAGGAGTTATAATTGACGCTTATTCGCTGATATGTTAGAATGAGTGAGAAAAGTCCGGTACGAAGCCGGCTGTGAATTTTAGAGAGACGATATAGAATAAAGATAACTGAACAGTTACATATCAAGGCCACGAAGGCGTTTGAGCGTGAATACCCATATGTGTGAGATATGGTTTAGCTCGGTACGTTTTCGTGGCTTTCGTTTTGCATGGGGAGGGACAATATGGACGTTTTAAAGCTACTGGAAGATGTGAAAAATGATAAGGTTTCACTGGAAGAGGCAGCTAAGGAATTAAAGCAGCTGCCTTATGAGGATCTGGGATTTGCCAAGTTAGATCATCATCGGCAGATTCGTTCCGGATTCGGCGAGGTTGTATTTTGCAGTGGCAAATCGGATGAGCATTTGCTGAAGATTTATGAGACATTTTATAAAACTGATACAGAGGTACTCGGTACGCGCGCTTCTGAGCATCAGTATGAGCTAGTGAAAGCCGTTATACCGGAAGTGACTTATGATCCGCTGTCAAGAATTTTGAAGATTGAGAAGCCCGGAAAGAAAAGAATTGGCCGTGTGGCTGTCTGTACAGCCGGTACGGCAGATATTGCAGTTGCTGAAGAAGCAGCACAGGTGGCGGAATATTTTGGCACCAACGTTGATAGATTTTATGATGTGGGTGTTGCAGGCATTCATCGTTTATTTGCCAAACTGGAAGAAATTCGCAAAGCCAACTGTATTATTGCTGTTGCCGGTATGGAGGGAGCACTTGGCGGTGTTCTGGCGGGCCTTGTTGAGGTACCGGTGATTGCTGTTCCGACTTCTATTGGTTATGGTGCGAACTTCGGCGGTCTGTCAGCACTTTTGACAATGCTGAATTCCTGTTCCAATGGCATTACTGTTGTCAATATTGATAATGGTTACGGTGCCGGCTATATCAGTACACAGATTAACCGTTTGGCAGTCAAAGCCTATAAGCCGGAATAAGAGAGACGGGGATTTGACGACAATATCATATAGATGAAGCAGTGCCTGCCTGAGAAATTGATTTTGAGCAGTCTATTGTAATTTAAGTATAAAGATAAGGGGATTTGTAAAATGAGCAAGAAAGTTTTATATCTGGAATGTTTTTCGGGTATCAGCGGGGATATGACGGTTGGTGCATTATTAGATCTTGGGGCAGACCCGGAAGTATTAAAACAGTCATTGGATTCACTGCATGTGGATGGTTATGAGGTAAAAATCGGCAGAAGCAGCAAGTGTGGTATTGATGCCTGCGATTTTGATGTGCTGATACCAGATCAGCCGGAATATGATGAAGGCCATATGCATCACCATGATGATGACCACGATCACGAACATCATCACCATGATGATGACCACGATCACGAACATCATCACCACGATGATGACCACGATCACGAACATCATCACCACGATCATGACCATCATCATCATGATCACGGCCATGGTCATCATCATGCGCATGTACATAGAAATATTCATGATGTATTCGCAGTGATTGATAGACTTGAGAATGAGCATGTTAAGACATTAGCGAAAAAAATGTTTATGATTGTTGCGGAAGCAGAGTCTAAAGCCCATGGCCTGCCGATTGAAGAAGTGCATTTCCATGAAGTAGGTGCCATTGATTCTATTGTAGATATTATCAGTGTGGCTGTCTGTGTGGACAATCTCGGTGTGGACGATATTGTCGTTTCCGAATTATATGAGGGATCCGGTCATGTGCATTGTCAGCATGGTATGATGCCTGTGCCTGTACCTGCAACTGCGAATATTGTTGCGGCTAATCATCTGCCGATGAAGATTACGGACGCTCAGGGAGAAATGGTCACACCGACAGGTGCAGCGATTGCAGCTGCTCTTCGTACGCAAGATCATTTGCCAGAGGATTATCAGTTACTGAAGATCGGCCTTGGTGCCGGCAAGAAGGATTTCCCGAAGGCAAATGTTTTGAGAGCAATGCTGCTTGAGACAAAGGATCAGCCACAGACAGGTGAGGAAGAAGATATCTGGAAACTGGAGAGCAACATTGATGACTGTTCAGGCGAAGTTCTCGGCTATACAATGGAGCGTCTTTTGGCTGCAGGGGCGAGAGACGTATGTTATGCGCCGATTTACATGAAGAAGAATCGTCCGGCCTATATGCTTCATGTGCTGTGCGACCGCAGACAGATTCCTGCAATGGAAGAAATTATTTTTAATGAGACGACAACCATCGGTATTCGCAGATATAAGGTTGAGCGTACAATTTTAAAACGTCATGAAGCAAAAGCCAAAACGGCTTATGGCGAAGTGGAATTAAAAATTTGTGAGAAGAATGGCATCGTTTATCGTTATCCTGAATATGAAAGTGTTAAAAAGCTTTGTGAGGCAGCCGGTGTACCGTTTAAAGTTGTATATCAGGCAGCCTGTGAAGCAGAAATCAGTGAATAAACAGCATGGAAAGCGTGCTGTAAATGAAATAAAATGTCGAACAGGGCATCAGGTATGAGACACAAGAAGTGAGGAATCAGACATGGAAATCAGAACACGTTTAGTAAATTATATGAAGAAATTGGGGGATAAGGATCTGTGTGTGGCTTTTTCAGGCGGCGTGGACAGCTCAGTTATCTTAAGGGCAGCCTGTGAGGCGGCAGCAGCTAATGGTAAAAAGGTGTACGCAGTGACCTTTGAAACAAAACTGCATCCAAAGGCAGACTTGCCACAGGCTCAGAAAGTGGCCAAAGAAGCAGGCGCTATTCATCATGTTATCTATGTCAATGAGCTGGATAATGAGGAGATGCTCAACAATCCTGTGAACAGATGCTATCTCTGCAAAAAATATTTGTTCCAGAATTTGCTGACATTTGCCGCTGAAAAAGGTATCGATACAATCATGGAAGGCAACAATGCAGATGATCTTCTTATCTATCGACCGGGAACACAGGCAGTTAAAGAGCTTGGGGTATTAAGTCCGCTGGCAGAGCTGGGGATTACAAAGGCACAGGTGCGTGAAATTGCAGCAGATATGGGACTTTCATGTGCCAGCCGTCCATCTTCTCCTTGTCTGGCAACACGACTGCCGTATGGTACACCGATTTCATTCGAACTGCTTGCAAGGGTGGATGCTGGTGAACAGTGGCTGAAGGAGCAGGGATTCCCAATTGTCCGTCTGCGTGTTCACGGTGATATTCTGCGTATTGAAATTGAAAAAGAACGTTTTTCGGATTTTATTGCAATGGCAGATAAGATCACAGCAAAAATGAAGGAACTTGGTTTCGTCTATATTACATTGGATGCGGAAGGTTTTCGCTCAGGCAGCATGGACGTACATATTGTGAAATAGACAGAAAAGAAATAAAGTAAAATGAGCCGTTCCGGGACTGAAACAGAAGAAACGATGCCCGGAACGGTTTTTGTGTCAATGATAAAAAGCCGGAAAGGAAGCAGTTGATTCTTATGAAACACAGGCAATAATGTGTTCATATTCAGATGGTCTGAAATGTACAATAAAATGCTGCTGCTGTTTCTGAGAAAGATAATAGCACGGAATATTTTCAAGACCAAGCGCTCTGGCTTTATGCAGACGGTGATTGCCGTCAATCAGCAGCAAATGATCTTTGGAAAGCTCGGCAACCATCAGAGGCTTTGACAGATCGGAGGCCATGGCCCGGGTGTGACTGACTCTGGCATCATTATGGTCAGCCAGTAAAGCGGTGGAAAGTGTCTGGATTGTATAAGAATCAGGATGTTGTTCAATGTCTTCAAGAATAGAAGTGACATCCCAGATGAGAATACCGTTGTCTGTTGCAAAATGATATTTCTGTCGCATAAATCAAACCCTCTGTAAATGGAAAAAGTTGGTAACAACGAAAAAAGGCAACGTGCGATAGACGCCGTTGCCTTTTACTGCTCTATCATAGCATAATATTTTTAAAATGTATATCCCCTAATTTAAAAATATTGATTTATGGGTGCAGATATAGTATGATAATCAGAGAATTTTATGAAAAAGAATTTAGGAGGCGTAATGTGAACCGGTTTATTAACGATACGAAAAAGTACTGGAAATATACCTTATACGCTGCAAAGTCACAGTTGAAGACAGAGGTAGCCAATTCCTACCTGAATTGGATCTGGTGGGTGCTTGAGCCATTCTGTTTTATGTTGATTTATGCATTTATTTTCGGGTATATGCTGGGGCATAAGGAATTATATTACAATGTTTATATATTTGTGGGTCTTGCCATCTGGGATTTCTTCAACAGATGTATCAAGAGTTCTGTCAGAATGGTGAAGCGCAACAAGTCCATTGTGTCGAAAGTGTATTTGCCGAAGCACACATTGATTATGTCTGATATGATGGTGAACGCATTCAAGATGCTGATCTGCTTTGGCCTTTCAGCCGGCATGATTATTTACTATAGAGTACCGATTGGCTGGCAGGCACTCTATGCGATTCCCGCATTGATCACGATGATCATATTTACGTTCGGATGCTGCTGTATATTGCTTCATCTGGGAGTTTTTATTGATGATATGGCTAATGTGATTAATATTGTGCTGCGTTTTGTGTTTTATTTGACAGGTATTTTCTATAATATTAATATTTTTCCGGAGCCAATTTATAGTCTGGTACTGAAGGGAAATCCGCTGGCATTTATGATTTCAAGTTTCAGAGATTCTATCCTGTATCAGACAGTACCTTCGAGAAAATGGTTGTTATTCTGGTTTGTCATTTCAGTGGCACTGGCTGCATTTGGTGTGCGGAACATTTATAAGAATGAGAATACGTATGTAAAGGTAATATAATAATGGAAGAATATGCAATTACAGTCAAAGATTTAAAGATTCGTTATAAAAGTGTACAGGCCTATTCAATCAAAAAGAGTCTGCTTCGGTTGAAAGGTGTGGAGGCGAAAGCCTTTGAAGCCGTGCGCGGCATCAGTTTTGAAGTTAAGCAGGGCGAAATCCTTGGTATTACAGGCAAGAATGGAAGCGGCAAATCAACACTGCTTCGCGCATTGGCACATATCTTTTCTGCGGATGAAGGTAGTATTGATCTGCATGGCCATTCTGTTTCACTGCTGGCCATTGGTGTTGGATTCAAGAATGAGATGACAGGACGTGAGAATATCATGCTGTCAGGTATGCTGCTTGGATTCAGCGAGAAAGAAGTACAGGAACGTATGGATGACATCATCGAATTTGCCGGATTGGGTGAATTTATTGATATGCCGGTGCGTACCTATTCAAGCGGTATGTATTCCAAGCTCGCATTTTCTATTACGGCCATTCTTGAAACAGATATCATGCTGATTGATGAGGTGCTCAGTGTAGGTGATGAGAAGTTCAAGAAGAAGAGCTATGAGAAGATGAAATCACTGATCTCACAGCGCAACCGGACGGTTGTTATTGTGTCACATAGTCTTAAGACTTTGGAAGAATTGTGTGACCGTGTTATGTGGATGCATGAAGGCAAGATTGTGAAGATCGGTGAACCGGTTGAAGTATTGAATGAGTATCGGGAGTTCATGAAATAGAAGGTGACAGAATTGAAAACAATAGTTGAGTTGTACAATGATGATAATCGCAGACCGGAAGTTATGGAAAGGGCAGGAGAAATCCTGAAAAAGGGCGGACTTGTAGCTTTTCCGACAGAAACGGTGTACGGACTGGGTGGAGATGCTCTGAATCCTGAAGCGTCGGCCAGAATTTATGCGGCAAAGGGACGGCCATCGGATAATCCGCTGATCGTGCATATCGCAGATATGGAAGCGCTTAAAGTACTGGCATCGGAAGTTCCTGAGAAAGCCAGACTGCTGGCGGATCGTTTTTGGCCGGGACCATTGACCATGATTATGCCTAAATCAGATGCGGTGCCTTATGCAACAACAGGCGGTCTGGATACAGTTGCTATTCGTATGCCATCGCATCCGACAGCTTATGAATTGATCAGAAGCTCCGGTGTGTATATTGCGGCACCGAGTGCCAACACATCAGGCAGGCCAAGTCCGACAACTGCACAGCATGTCTATGAGGATTTGAATGGACGTATTGATATGATTATCGACAGCGGCAAAGTGGATATCGGATTGGAATCTACCATTGTGGATCTGACCGGAGAGATACCAACGATTCTGCGCCCGGGCTATATAACGAAGGAAATGCTGGAAGAGGCTGTGGGCCCTGTGACCATTGACAAGGCAATTCTTGCAGATCATGAGGATCCGAATCTTCGTCCAAAGGCGCCGGGAATGAAATATAAGCATTATGCACCGAAGGGCGATCTGGTTATTGTGGAAGGAAAGAAGCAGGCAGTGGCCGAGACAATCAATCATTTAACAAAGATGGATGCAGAAGCCGGATTAAAAACAGCAGTTATTGCTTCTGATGAGAATTTATCTCTTTATGATGCGGACTGCAAGATCAATATCGGGTCCAGAGAACATGAGGAAAGCATTGCGGCTAATCTGTATGAAGTCCTTCGTGAAATGGATGAGATGGGGGTTCAGAAGATGTATTCGGAGAGTTTTGCCGGCGGCGGACTTGGCGCGGCCATTATGAATCGCCTGCTGAAAGCGGCCGGACATCATGTGATCCGCGTATAATATTTAAGGTACTCAGCCGGATGCCCGGAGGCATGGACAAAGGGTATCCGGACAATATATATAACAAAGGAGAATGAGAAAATGATAGCACTTGGATGTGATCATGGTGGTTATGAACTGATGCAGGAAGTGATAAAATATCTGGAGGAGCACGGCCTGGAATATAAGAATTACGGTACTTATTCCACAGATTCCTGTGACTATCCGGATTATGCCAAAAAGGTAGCAGAAGCAATTCTTGCAGGTGAATGTGAAAAAGGTATTCTGATCTGCGGTACAGGCATTGGTATTACAATTGCAGCCAACCGTTATGAGGGAATCAGAGCGGCCAACTGTACAAACAGCTTTATGGCGGAAGCTACAAGAGAGCATAATGATGCCAATATTCTTGGTATGGGAGCACGTGTCATTGGTGTGGGCACTGCATTGAAGATTGTGGATACATTCCTGAATACTCCATTTTCCAATGATGAAAGACATAAGAGAAGAATTGCAAAGATTGAACATTAAAGCATCAAATCATCCGCCGGGCAGGCGGCAGTGCCTGCCTTTAACGGGTGATTTTTGCTGTTTATGTGAATAATGAACAAAAGGAGGATAAAGATGTCAGAAAAGAGGCAAGATTATATCAGCTGGGATGAGTATTTTATGGGGGTAGCAAAGCTTGCAGGGCTAAGATCTAAGGATCCGAACAGTCAGGTTGGTTCCTGCATTGTCAGCCCGGATAATAAGATCCTGTCCATTGGTTATAATGGTTTTCCGAGGGGGTGTTCGGACGATGTATTTCCCTGGAGCCGAGAAGGCGATGAGTTGGATACCAAGTATTTTTATGTTACTCACAGCGAATTGAATGCTATTTTGAATTACCGCGGAGGCAGCCTGGAAGGAAGCAAAATTTATGTGTCATTGTTTCCGTGCAACGAATGCTCCAAGGCGATTATCCAAAGCGGAATTCGAGAGATTATCTATGATTCGGATAAATATGGTGACACACCGGCTGTTATAGCATCGCGAAAAATGCTGGATGCAGCGGGTGTTCATTATCGCCGTTATATTCGGAGCGGGCGGGAACTGAAGATAACAGTATAAAAAACAATAAACAAGCGTTGAGCAGTTTGCATGAATTGTTTGTGTGCAAACTGTTCAATATATACATTGAATAGATACAGAATTATGTATACAGTAGACATGTTAAATAGTAAACATGACGCTATGCAAAAGAATTATAGACATATTTATTAAAATTTGCTAAAATAATTATTGAGCGGATTTTGAAACAGATAGAGCAATCATAAAAGGGAGAGAGAGGATGAGAGATAAGCATGGTATAGGACAGGCGATTGTGATGATCACACAGCTCAGCATCAATATGCTTGTACCTGTTTTTATGTGTCTGTTCATTGGTATCTGGCTGGATAAGCGCTTGGGTACAGGATGGCTGACACTTGTTTTTCTGATTCTTGGTATTATGGCATCTATTCGTTCAATGTTCATCACGTTAAAGCCATTGTTGAAGGGAGAAAGAGAGAAGAAGGATGAAGCATTTAAAAAGCAACTGGATGAGCAATTTAAAGACTCAGAATGAAGCGCTTGCGGATCTGATTCTTGGTATCCTGATATTTGGCATACTGGTAGTATTTGTGGGACTGTTTGTGGCCCCGGATAAAGCAGCCTTTGTGTTGGGTGCAGTACTTGGTACAGCGACTTCCGTAATTCGAGCCGTGCATATGGCGGTGACACTTGATCGGCAGCTGGATTACGGTGAGAAGGATGCAAGAGCTTATGCGGCACGTAATTATGGTATTCGTTATCTGATTATGATCGCAGTGCTTCTTGTTTCAACCAGACTGGGTGTTTCCGGCATGGCGGGAGCTGTCATCGGATTGTTTTCGATGAAGCCGGCTGCAATTCTGAGTCCTCAGATTCACAAGTATATTTATACCAGAATTTTTGGCAAAGGAAGGTGAAGTTATGGGCAATGAAGTCGACTTTATGGTACATGGATATGTTCCTCTGAACATTTTCGGCCATGAAGTCTGGTTGACGACAACACATGTCTGCCTGCTGATTGTCTGCCTTTTTATGCTGGTCATAGGGCTGATTGTCAACAACAAGATGAAGCACGCAACAGAGGTGCCGGGAATGGTACAGAACATTGCGGAGCTTTATGTGGAAATGATGGACGGCGTGGTCCAGTCAAGTATGTTCAGGCATTGGGGCAAATATGCCAACTATATCCTGACAATTTTCATGTTCCTTCTGTTTTCCAACATTTCGGGTCTTTTCGGACTCAGACCGCCAACTGCTGATTACGGTGTGACATTGCCGCTGGCATTGATCACATTTGTTTTGATTCAGTTTAATGCATTCAAGTGGAAGGGTGTTGGAGGCTATGTGAAGGATCTGATGGATCCAATCCCATTATTCCTGCCAATCAATATTATCAGCGAATTTGCAACGCCGGTTTCACTGTCGCTGCGTCTGTTTGGTAATGTCATGGCCGGAACCATTATGCTGGCATTGTATTACGGCATGCTGCCTGTGCTGGTAACAGTAGTGATTCCGTCATTCTTACATGCATATCTTGACTTATTCTCCGGAGCGATCCAGGCATATGTCTTCTGTATGTTGTCAATGACATTTATCTACCAGAAAATGCCGGAATAAAATATCCGGACAATCAAAATTTATATTTTTTTAAGGAGGAAATATAATGAATGGTATAACAAATGAAGGTTTAGTATTAGCGTGTTCAGCAATTGGCGCCGGCCTCGCTGTTATTGCCGGTATCGGACCTGGTGTAGGCCAGGGTATTGCAGCCGGTCATGGTGCATCTGCAGTTGGACGTAACCCGGGTGCTAAGGGTGATATCATGCAGACAATGCTTCTTGGTCAGGCCGTTGCCGAGACAACAGGTCTTTATGGTCTGGTTATCGCTCTGATCCTGCTCTTCGCCAACCCATTATTTGGCAAACTGTAAGATCAGACAATATTGTTTAAGCAACAATATAAAACAGAGATATTCTGAAAGGAGGCTTAAACTTGGAGGACAGATTGTTTGGGCTTGACGTGCAGCTCCTGTTCGATGCGTTTGTACTGTTTGTTGTGATTATGATCATGTACGTCATCATGAGCAGGCTCTTCTTTAAGCCGGTGCGTGCATTCCTTGAACAGAGAAAGCAGGCAGTGGCAGCAGACAGAGATGAAGCACAGCAGCTTCAGGAAGCAGCTGAGGTATCAAAGGCGGCTTATGAAGAAAAGCTGAAGGCTGTACACAAAGAAGCCGAAGAGATTCTATCCGCATCCAGAAAAGCTGCAATGAAGCAGCAGGATGCCATTATTGACCAGGCGAAGTCAGAAGCCTCTGCAATCATGGAACAGGCAGACAGAGAAACAGTATCTGAAAAACAGCGTATCAAAGCGGATGTGAGAAAAGAGATGTGTGGACTGGCACTTGCAATGACAGGACGGTTTGCAGATCAGGCTGATCCACAGCGTGGAGAAGTTCTTCTTGAGGAAGTGCTGAAGGAAATGGGTGGTGAAGCATGGTTGAATTAATTGTTACAGCAATCAATGTGTTCATCCTGTTTTTCCTGATAGGATACCTTGTCTCGGATATGCTGTCCGGAATGCTGACCAAGCGTCAGGAACGGATTGCTGATGACATCAACACAGCCCGTATGAGTAAAGAAGAAGCACTGGCTCTTAAGAATGATTATGAGCACAGACTGGCTGATTTTGAAAGTGAAAGGGCTGATATTCTTGAGAATACACGCAGGAAAGCTGCACAGATGGAAGAGAGAATTCTGCTGGATGGACAGCAGGAGGCTGACAGAGTGATTGCCCGTGCGAAGAGAGAAGCTGAGTTGAAGAAGACGAAGCTTAAGGAAGATGTCAGACATGATATGATCATGGCTGCATCTATCACAGCATGCAAGCTGGCAGCAGAAACTCTTGATGACAAGAAGCAGGCGGTATATATTCAGGAAATGCTGGATGAGATGGGTGAATCAACATGGCAGAATTAATTGATAAGACATATGGAGAGGCATTGTTTCAGCTGAGCCTTGAAGAAGGCAAGGTAGAAGAGTATGCCGATGAAGTAAGAAGCATCAAAGAAGCCATTGCTGAGAACCCTGAATTCATGGTTTTACTGGACCATCCTCAGATTACGAGGGAAGAGAAAGTGGAAGTTATGAGAAACTGTCTGGATGGCAGAGCCTCTGACAGTGTGACCGGCTTCTTTGTTACCGTTATTCAGGCGGGAAGACAGCATTTTCTTATGGGAATGATTGATTATTTCCTGGATGCTGTCAGAAAGTATCAGCATATTGGCATAGCAGATGTGACCAGTGCCTGTGCATTGAGTGATGCGCAGAAGGCGGCCGTTGAAAAACGGCTTTTGGAGACAACGGGTGATGTCTCCATTGAGATTAATTATCAGGTAGATCCTGAGATCATTGGAGGATTGGTTATCCGGATCGGTGACAAGGTTGCCGATAATAGTATCCGGACCCAGATCAATACTCTGACGAAGGCTATATTAAACAGCTAGAAAGAAGGTGCCAAAAGCTCCATGAATTTAAGACCTGAAGAAATTAGTTCAGTTATTAAAGAACAGATTAAGAGATATAAATCAGAACTTGAAGTATCAGATATTGGTACAGTTGTTCAGGTAGCGGATGGTATTGCGCGTATTCACGGACTTGAGAATGCGATGCAGGGCGAACTTCTTGAATTCCCGGGTGACGTTTATGGTATGGTCATGAACCTGGAGGAAGATAATGTTGGTGCCGTTTTGCTCGGCAGTAACAGAAATATCAATGAGGGAGACGTTGTTAAGACAACAGGACGAGTAGTTGAGGTACCGGTTGGTGACGCAATGCTTGGACGTGTTGTCAATGCTCTTGGTCAGCCAATCGATGGCAAAGGCCCTATTGATACCAATGCTTTCCGACAGATTGAGAGAGTAGCCCATGGCGTTATCGAGAGAAAGAAAGTCGATACACCGTTACAGACAGGAATTAAGGCGATTGACGCCATGATCCCGATTGGCCGTGGTCAGCGTGAGCTGATTATCGGTGACAGACAGACTGGTAAGACAGCCATTGCCCTTGATACGATTATCAATCAGAAAGGACAGGATGTCCTTTGTATCTATGTTGCAATTGGTCAGAAACAGTCGACAGTATCTTCTATTGTACACACACTGGAATCCTTCGGAGCCATGGATTATACAGTTGTTGTTGCAGCAACAGCATCCGAACTTGCACCATTGCAGTATATCGCGCCATATGCGGGCTGTGCGATCGGTGAAGAGTGGATGGAGCAGGGCAAGGATGTCCTCATTGTTTATGATGACTTGACAAAGCATGCTGCTGCTTATCGTACACTTTCCTTGCTTCTCCGCAGACCACCAGGGCGTGAAGCATACCCAGGTGACGTTTTCTACCTGCATTCAAGACTTCTGGAACGTGCTTCCAGACTGTCCGATGATCTGGGCGGCGGTTCATTGACTGCACTTCCGATCATTGAAACACAGGCAGGTGACGTATCTGCGTATATTCCGACGAACGTTATCTCCATCACAGACGGACAGATCTACCTTGAAACAGAAATGTTCAACTCAGGTTTCAGACCAGCGATCAATGCCGGACTTTCTGTCAGCCGAGTTGGTGGTGATGCGCAGATCAAGGCAATGAAGAAGATTGCCGGTCCTATCCGTACAGAGCTTGCTCAGTTCAGAGAGCTGCAGTCCTTCGCACAGTTCGGTTCCGATCTGGATGCGGATACACTGCAGAACCTGGCACAGGGTGAACGTATCCAGCAGATACTGAAACAGCCTCAGTATCAGCCAATGCCGGTTGAGAAGCAGGTTGTTATGATTTATGCCGTTACAAGAAGACATCTGACAGATATTCCTGTAGATCAGGTACTTGACTTTGAGAAGGGTCTGCTTGAATACATGGACAGCAAATGCGATGATGTTCTGGCAGCTATCCGTACAGAAAAGGTACTGACAGAAGATATCGAAGCAGGTCTTGTAAAGGCAATCACAGAGTACAAGAAGGTATTTCTGGAAGAAAATAAGAGGTGATAAAGCATGGCCTCAATGAGAGAAATTAAACGACGTAAAACCAGTATTCAGAGTACGGCTCAGATTACAAAAGCCATGAAACTGGTTTCTACGGTTAAGTTTCAGAAGGCGAAAGTCAAAGCTGAAACCACCCGTCCGTATTTTGACAAGATGTATGAGACAGTGTCTTCTATCCTGTCAAGATCAGGCAATATTCACCATCGTTATCTGATGCAGGGTGAATCTCAGAAAAAGGCAGTTATTGTCATTACGTCCAATCGCGGCCTTGCCGGCGGCTACAACAGTAATGTTGAAAAGGCTGTTACCAGTGTCGGTTTTAATCCTGCAGATGTGCAGCTTTACACAGTAGGTAGTAAAGGACGTGACAATCTCTCCAAAAAAGGTTATGCCGTAGCAAAGGATTACGGCGATGTCATTGAAGCACCAACGTATCGTGCAGCAATGGATATCGGCCGTGATGTGCTGAATGCCTTTTCGTCCGGTGAAGTGGGTGAAATCTGGATGGCCTATACGGTCTTCAAGAATACGATCACTCATATTCCGAAGATGATCCGTCTTCTGCCTGTAGCTGTTCCTGAAGAGGAAACAGCCGAAGAGAAGAAAGACGGACCACTGCTTCTGATGAATTTTGAGCCGGAACCGGAAGAAGTACTGGATGCAGTCATTCCGAAGTATATCAATAGTGTTATTTACGGTGGTATGATGGATGCCGTTGCCTCTGAGAACGGTGCCCGTATGACAGCCATGGATAATGCAACAAGCAATGCAGAGGATATGATTGAGAATCTGACATTAAGCTATAACAGAGCAAGACAGGGTGCGATTACACAGGAAATTACCGAAATCGTATCCGGTGCAGAAGCGCTTAAATAAACAGAAGGGAGTGATAGCAGCATATGGCAGAGCATAGTATTGGCAAAATCACTCAGATTATCGGTGCGGTACTGGATATCAAGTTTGCCGACGGAAATCTTCCTGAGATAAACGATGCCATCCGCATTACCAGAAAAGACGGCTCAACACTTGTTGTTGAAGTTGCTCAGCATCTGGGTGATGATACTGTCCGCTGTATTTCCATGGGACCTACTGATGGTCTTGTGCGTGGTATGGAGGCTATCGCTACAGGCGGCCCTATTACGGTGCCTGTAGGTGAAAAGACACTGGGACGTATTTTCAACGTTCTCGGTGAAGCAATTGATAATAAAGAAGCTCCACAGGCTGAAGAACACCTGCCGATTCATAGAAAACCACCTGCTTTTGAAGATTTGTCTGATGAGCAGGAAATCCTTGAAACAGGTATCAAAGTCGTTGACTTACTTTGCCCTTATCAGAAGGGTGGTAAGATCGGTCTGTTCGGTGGTGCCGGTGTAGGGAAGACCGTCCTGATCCAGGAGCTGATCCGTAATATCGCAACAGAGCACGGCGGCTACTCTGTATTCACAGGTGTAGGCGAGCGTACCCGTGAAGGTAATGACCTTTACACAGAAATGTCTGAATCCGGTGTTATCAACAAGACAACCATGGTATTCGGACAGATGAATGAGCCACCTGGCTCAAGAATGCGTGTCGGTCTGACAGGACTGACAATGGCAGAACATTTCCGTGATACCGGCAAAGACGTGCTGCTTTTCATTGACAATATTTTCCGTTTTACACAGGCTGGTTCAGAGGTATCTGCTCTGTTGGGCCGTGTACCTAGTGCCGTTGGTTATCAGCCGACACTGCAGACGGAAATGGGTGCGCTTCAGGAGCGTATCACATCTACAAAGACAGGTTCCATCACATCCGTACAGGCTGTATATGTACCTGCCGATGACTTAACAGACCCTGCTCCGGCAACGACATTCACCCATCTGGATGCAACGACGGTACTTTCACGTTCCATCGTTGAGCTGGGTATTTATCCGGCCGTTGATCCGCTGGAATCCACATCACGTATGTTGGATCCGCATATTGTTGGTGAAGAACATTACCGTGTTGCCAGAAGCGTACAGGAGATTCTTCAGCGTTATAAAGAATTACAGGATATCATCGCTATTCTTGGTATGGATGAACTTTCAGAAGAAGATAAGCTGGTTGTATCCAGAGCACGTAAGGTTCAGAGATTCCTGTCCCAGCCTTTCTTCGTAGGCGAACAGTTTACAGGTCTGAAAGGACGTTATGTACCGCTGTCTGAGACAATCCAGGGCTTCAAGGAAATCATTGCAGGTAAATACGATGATATTCCTGAAAGCTATTTCCTGATGGCAGGTAATATTGATGACGTTCTTGCCAAAGTGAAATAAGTCTGGAGGATGAGATATGGAAGCCTTGATGCAGCTGCAGATCATTACACCGGATCGTCTGATGTGTGATGAATCTGTCAAAATGGTTGAAATGAGAACTGCGGAAGGCGAGATTGGCGTCCTTCCGGGACATATTCCGGTGACTGTCATGATGGCGCCGGGAGTTACTCATATCACAAAGGCTGACGGAAGTATCCGACATATTGCGATTCATGATGGTTTTGTAGAAATACAGCCAGACAAGATCAGCATCATGGCGGAAATTGCCGAATGGCCAGAGGAAGTCGATCTGGATAGAGCAAAAGCTGCGCTTTCTCGTGCGAGAGAGCGTATCACTAATCCAGGTCCGGATACGGATGTTGCCCGCGCAAGACGTGCATGGGCCCGTGCCGCAGCTCGAATTGAATTACTTACCAGAGAGTGGTAAAATCAGATCCCATATATCACAGATGATGTATGGGATCTTTTTCTTTAACAGAAAAATATAAGATGAAATATATCAAAAAGCTTACGATTTTATTGCTTTTGTGAAAACTTGCGTTATAGTATCGTTATTAATTGGAAAATATGATATACTTCATAGTATTGAGACAATAAGTAAATGGATTAGAGGGCAATATAAGAATCATGGTATTTTTTATAAAACAGGTTATCAAGATGGCCTTTCAGCAAGTCATCCTGCCGATCGTATATAAGTTATATGCGGTAAAACCAATTAAACAGGGAACAATACTTTTGGCTGATGCACATCATGATGAGATACCGTTTAGTTTGATGGCATTGAAGGCAGCACTGGAGCAGCAGGAAGATTTGCATATAACAGAGATGTATTGGAATAATGAGCATTGTTCGGCAGGCCGGGTACTTCGGAATATGTTTGAATTCATGAAGTTATACGCTGTTTCACAGACGGTTGTGATCTGTGACAACTTTTTGCCGGCAGCATCATGCCGTAAGCGTAAAGGAACAAAGGTTATACAGCTGTGGCATGCCGGTGGTGCGCTGAAGAAGTTTGGTTATGACACGGCGGACGATATTCCGGCCTATTATAAAGGTAATGTTATGGCAAATTGCAACCTGGTCACAGTGAGTGCAAAGCGATGTATTGAACCATTTTCCAGCGCCATGCGGCTGCCGTGTCAAAGAGTCAAAGCAATGGGCATCAGCCGAACAGATCTTTATTTTGATGAGAATTTCAACAGAGAATGTCGGGAACATTTCTTTGAAGAATATCCGGAAGCAAAAGGCAAGAAAATTGTATTGTGGGCGCCGACATTCAGGGGGAATCCGGGAGTGGCCGGTGTCAAAGGACTGAAAGAAATTCAGAGAATCAGTGAAAGACTGAAAGCAACACATTATTTTATTATTAAGCTGCATCCGCATACGCAGGTTCATCTGGCAGGAAGTAACTGTGAGATTCTGACGGAAGAATTATTACCGGCGGCAGATGTCTTGATCACAGACTACTCATCAATTCTCTTTGATGCGATGATCTACAAGCTTCCTATTGTTCTGTTTGTACCGGATTTGGAAGAATATGTGGACAACAGGGGATTTTACCTGGATTACAGGGAGATACCGGGAATTCGAGCGCGGAATGAACGGGAATTAATAGAGATATTTACCGATCCATCTATGCTGGATGCTTCGGTTAATGAAGCCTATATGGCTTTTTATAGAAAATATATGGCTGCCTGTGACGGTCATGCAACAGAACGAATTATCAGATATATCAAGAGATATATGTAATGGAATAACAGGAGGAATTATTCAATGGCAAATAATATTTATGGCGTTATTCTTGCCGGAGGCAAGGGAACAAGAATGGGTAATGTAGAGAGACCAAAACAGTTTATGGAAGTTGGCGGGAAGCCGATTATCGTGCATACCATTGAGAAATTTGCAATTCATACAGAATTTGATAAAATTATTATCCTTTCACCAAAGGCCTGGATCTCTCATACCAATGATCTGATTAAGAAATATATCCCAATGAGAGATAAGTTGGTTGTTGTTCAAGGCGGTTCGACGAGAAATGAGACAATCATGAACGGCATTCGTTATATTGAAGAGAACTTTGGTCTGGATGAGGATACAATTATTGTGACACATGATTCAGTTCGCCCGTTTGTTACCCATAGAATGATTGAGGAGAATATCCAGGCGGCTATGGCATGCGGTGCTTGCGATACGGTTATTCCTGCAACGGATACAATTGTAGAGAGCAAAGATCATCAGAATATCAGTTGTATTCCAGAGAGATCAACCATGTATCTGGGACAGACCCCTCAGTCATTTAAGGCAAAGAAACTGCGGGATATATACCTGAATATGACAGAAGAAGAAAAGGAAATTCTGACAGATGCCTGCAAGATCATGGTGCTCAAGGGCGAGCAGGTTCGTCTTGTGGAAGGTGATGTGACAAATATCAAGATCACATATCCTTCAGATATCCGTATGGCAGAATCTTTGTTAGGAGGAAAATAGGGTGTTAAATACAGTTTATCAGTTAGTCAGACCTCGCCAGTTTGAAGTTGTTTTTAAAGATATTACCATGGATGACAAACATGTGATTGTTCATCCAACCCATTTATCTATCTGCAATGCAGATCAGCGTTATTATCAGGGACTTCGTGCGGAAGCTGTTCTAAAGAAAAAGCTGCCGATGGCTTTGATCCATGAAGGCATCGGACGGGTAATCTATGACCCGACAGGCCATTTTGAACAGGGAACACTGGTAGTCATGATTCCAAATACACCGGTAGAGCAGGACGAGATCATCGCTGAGAATTATCTGCGCAGCAGTAAGTTCAGAGCCAGTGGCTTTGACGGTTTTATGCAGGAATATGTGAGCATGGAACCGGATCGGCTGGTTGTTTTGCCGGAAGATATCAACCTTTCAGTTGCGGCGTTTACAGAGATTGTCAGTGTCAGCTATCATGCTATCCAGAGATTTCTTCGCTTTTCTCATGAAAGAAGAAATGTCATTGGTGTATGGGGCGATGGCAATCTGGGTTATATTACCTCTTTATTATTGAAGAAACTTTTACCGGATACAAAGGTTTGCGTATTTGGGGTCAATGAGTATAAACTGAACGATTTCTCCTTTGTGGATGATACTTACCTTGTCACGGATATATCGGAAGATCTTCATTTGGATCATGCCTTTGAGTGTGTCGGTGGGGCAGCTGCATCTAAGGCGATTAATCAGATCATTGATTATATCAATCCGGAAGGCACAATCTCTATTATGGGTGTTTCTGAGGATCTTGCACCGATTAATACACGTATGGTCCTTGAGAAGGGACTGCGGATTTTCGGCAGCAGCCGAAGCGGACGTGCAGATTTCCAGGGGTTGATCAATTTGTACAAGGAACATCCGGAGGTTGTCAATCATCTGGAAAAGATTGTGGGTGCAGAGATCAAAGTCAGAAGTATTGCAGATATGACAAGGGCATTTGAATCGGATATTCATAAGATTATGGGTAAAACCGTTATGATATGGGATAATTAACAATGAAGAAGGTATTGAAGAAGATTTATGATGTTTTGCCAAAAGGCATAAAAAAACTTTACTGGCAGACCAGGAAAAAGGTCGGTCAGATACTGATGTTTCGTATTGTCTTTCCGTTGGGATACAAACACTACATTAAAGGGAAGAAGATTAAAAGGAAAAAAGCAGTTTTTGTGGAAGTTCGTTTTGATGAGATTACAGACAGTTTCCGGCTTGTCTATGATCGCATGAAGGCGGATGGTTTTGATGTTCATGAGCAGTTTATTGAGAATATTAAACCGGGAAAGTGGGGATATATTAAGCGGTGTCTGAGAATGCTTGAAGACATTTCCGATGCTCATTATGTATTCCTGAATGACGCATGCAATGTGACCAGTTGTATTCCGCTGCGCAAAGGAACAAAAATTTATCAGTTGTGGCATGCCTGTGGTGCATTCAAGAAATTTGGTATGAGTACTGCAGAGCTTATTTTTGGTGACAACAGAAAGACGTTGGAGAAATATCCAAATTACGGCAATCTGTCTTACGTGACAGTAAGCAGTCCGGAAGTGATCTGGGCTTATGAGGAGGCCATGAATCTGAAGGACACAAAGACACAGGTTGTGGCAACAGGTGTCAGCCGTACGGATGTTTTTTATGATCAGCATTTTATTGAACAGTCTAAAGCGGCTGTCTATTCGGTATGCCCGGCTGCGGAGAATAAGAAGATCATTCTTTATGCACCGACATTCAGAGGCCGGGTAGCTAAGGCTGAGAGCCCGGATTGTTTGGATATTCCTGCAATGAAGCGTGCATTGGGAGATGAATATGTATTATTGATCAAGCATCATCCGTTTGTCAAACAGCCGCCGGTTGTACCGGAGGATTGTGCGGATTTTGCCATGGATGTGACAAAGAGCCTGGAGATTGATCAGCTATTATGCGCCAGTGATGTATGCGTTTCAGACTACTCATCGTTGATTTTTGAATATTCATTATTTGAAAGGCCGATGATTTTCTTTGCGTACGATTTGGATGATTATTTTGACTGGCGCGGCTTTTATTATAATTATGATGAATTGACACCGGGGCCGGTTGTGAAAGAGACAGAAGAAATCATTGACTATATCAGACATTTGGATGCACGATTTGATAAGGCTCAGGTTCATGCTTTTAAAGAAAAATTTATGTCATCATGTGATGGCCATGCAACAGATCGAATTATGGCGTTAGTCTTAAATAGCGCTAACAGATCACGGAGGAATAAATAATGAAGAAAGTTTCAGTTATTGTACCGGTATATAATGCGGCAGAATTTTTGGCAGAAACGCTGGATACTATACTGAATCAGACATTAGAGGATATAGAGGTTATTGCGGTTAATGATGGATCAGCGGATAATTCCTGGGAAATCCTTGAAGATTATGCGGCAAGAGATACACGAATGCATATTATTGACCAGAAGAACGGCGGTCCATCTGCAGCGCGAAATAACGGATTGAATCATGCTGAGGGTGAATATGTATTCTTTTTTGATTCGGATGATTTACTGGTGGAAGATGCATTGGAAATTATGTATGAAAAAGCCAAGAGGATGGATGCAGATCTTGTTATCGGAAAATACGATATTTTCAATGGCGTTTCACTGACTTCTGTCAAGAATTTGGATGAATTAGTATCGCAGGATGTGATTGACAAATACGATAAAGGTATTCTCTGGACCTTTTCTTTAAGCAATAAACTTTTCAGAAGAGCAATTATTGAATCCAATCACTTCCGTTTTGAACCGATTTCCTATTCAGAAGACGGCGTTTTCACAATGAATTTTGTTCACCATGCCAAAATAATTACCGGCAGTGATAATATTGTTTTTCATTATCGAAGAATGCCATTTGCCATCCAGTCATCGATAACATCAACGGTGAATGCATCTAAGATCAAAGATTATCTGACAGCACATAAATTGATTTATTTACATCTGAAGCGGTCTATTCGTGAAGAATTTTCTCAATATGCAGATTTTGGAGAATTACTGCATCATGAAGATGAAATGAATCAGTATATGAATGAATTCCTGAAAAAAGAAATTAATGTTCTTTTAAATCAGTTCTACAAGAAGTTCTGGCAGATAGAAGAAAATACATTGAATTTATTGGCAAAGACAATTTATGGACTGCTGCAAAAAGTCAATCTGGATGTTTATTACCAGTTGGCAGGGCATCATGCGGAACTGGATTTTGATCATTTATACGGCAGTTACGATGAAGCAAGGAAGGACTGCAGGGTGGCTGCAGTCCTTTATGGACATCCGAAACGAAAGGAAGAATTTTATCGTTGCTTGAAGTCCTTATTTGTCCAGACTTTAATTCCTGTTTTGATTTATGTTCCTTTAGGTATGAAAACGATGATGGATACCGATGAGGTCTGGCAGGAGAATATTATTTTTATAGACTGTGAAGAGGAGGCAGAGTTCTATCAGAAGGCACTTGGTGCTGCATCAGGTGAATATATTGTTTTTGCGGAGGATAGATTTAGTTATGAAATAGGGGCTTTTTATCGTCTGTATCATAATATTCGCAAAATGAATCTGGATGTTTTTGACAGTGTTGTGAACATTAATATTGGAGATAAGGCGGTTATGTGTTCATGGCATAATCGTGCCATGAATAGCATGAAAAACTTCAGAATATTTGGAAACTATTCTAAGAGAGATGCATTTTTGCCAAATAAAATGATTCGTGTAGATTTTCTTAGAAATCTGAAACCGGATTTTGCGAAAAGCAAAGCAGTGTTGACGGAAGAAATCATGCAGAAAGCGTATTTTGCTGTTTCGCAAAAGGTGAATATTGTATTTGAAGAGGGTATTGACGATGAAAGCTTCATCCGATACCTGAAAGCGTCAGATGCTGCTTATTTCAATGAAATTGAAATGCCGTCGAGTGCAAGATCTTTGCATGATAAGCAGATTCAAAATGATCTTGTGGAAATTTATAAAAAACTGATGCCATCCAAGTTAAAGAAAAAAGAAAATCGCAAAAAGAGGACTTTAATTAACTGGATCAGTAAACTTCCTGTGCAGAATAAAGTTTTATTCTACAGTATTCGAAAAGAGAATGAACTGGAAGGCAATTTGAAGGCGATTTATGATTCGATTGAAGGCAATAAAATCGTTTGCGCACATATGCTGCCCCATGATTCTTTATGGAAGCTGAAGATGTATTATGAGTTTGCAACCAGCAAAGTGATTATTGTCGATGATTATGCAAGATATCTGAGATTATTTCCGATGAAACCGGAACAGAGAGTTATTCAGTTGTGGCATGCCTGCGGTGCATTCAAGAAATTCGGTATCCATGGCACCAATCTGTCCATGCGAGAGGAAAAGGCAACGCATATGCAGTATAATCTTGTCTGCGTCAGTGCAGAAAACATCCGGCAGATTTATGCAAGTGCTTTTGATATTGATGTTGCAAAAGTAAGTGCGCTGGGTGTACCGCGAACGGATATGTATTTTGATCAGACGGTTATAAAGCACAAGCAGGATGAAATTCTTGAGAAATATCCTAAATGGAAAGGCAAGCGGATCATTTTATATGCGCCGACATTCAGAGATAAGAATGCAAAGCGTTCGGAATTTAAACCGGATATTGATTTCGATGATTTGAGCCGACGATTGGGAGACAATACAGTCTTTATTATTGCACCGCACCCGGTTATGACAGAAAAAATCTTGTCGAAAACTTATCCTAATATTCAGGAAATCCGGGATATCAGTACGGGGGATTTGATGTTTGTGTCAGATTTGATGGTAACAGATTATTCATCTGTTATTTTTGAGTATGCATTGTTAAATAAGCCAATTGTTTTTTATTGCTATGACAAGGCTATTTACAATCGTGGTTTCTATCTGGACTATGATCATGATCTTCCGGGGGAGATTTTTGAAGATTACGAAAGTTTTGCCGGTTATCTGGAACATCCGGAAAAACAGATTGTGACTGAGAAACACCAGAAGTTCATTGAGAAGTACATGTCTGCATGTGACGGTCACAGTACAGAAAGAATAGCAGGAATTATTAATCGTTATATAGGAGGACAGAGGAATGAATAAGAATATAACTTTGCTCAGCCTGTATGCATCTTCAAGCAGATATGATTTTTTTATTTTAAAGGATGAATTGCAGAAAAATGATTCTGGATGCTCAGTACATTATTTCCTGGGAAACAGAGAAGCGAAGGAAAAAAACCAGGTTCGCAGTATGTTGTATGAAGCAGGAGCTCTGAAAGACTATGACAGTGACTGGGTAGGTATTGAAGGATTTTTGCCGGAAGAGTTTGTGATTGAGGAAAGCAAAACTAAGCGTTATCTTTTATTAGAACCTTTTGACATATTATTTCGTATGAAATGGAACCGAAAGAATTGTCAGCAGTTCCTGCAAGGCTATACGCATGTTGTAGTTCCGTCTTCTTATTGGGCGGATAAAATTCGCTCATGTATGGGAGAATCTGAAGTTCAGATTCTCCGGGATGTACAGCTGCCGTTCTTTGAAAAAGCAGCGGATCAGACGTATCAACAGGTGAGCAGAGCTCAGCTGGAGGAAAGATATACAGATTTAATCGGGAAGAAAATTATGTATATTAACCTGACCGGTCAGAGAGCAAATCCTGAACGAAATGATTATACTGAGATGAATATGAAGGCATTGCTGGACATTCTCCCTGAAGATTGGATTATTGTGACAAACAGCCTGAATCTGCGATTTGCATCAAGATATCTGGATGCTGTATATAGAAATAAATTTATTTATCTTTCAGCCGGAACAATGAAGCAGCAGTTATTGACATGTGCGGATTGTTTAATGAGTAATAATGCTTATAGCAGTGCGCTGTTTGCCAGCATGGGGCGCCCTTATGCAATTGTTCAGTTTAGCGATAATAGTTTTGAAAAATATATGCATAAACGGAGCAGACATCAGATGATTACAAATAAAGAAAATATGGCAGAGACAGTACGATTAATGATAAACGGGAAATATCCATCCAGAATGGTTGAAGAGTTGGATATGACAGCTGATAAGTCATTGGTTCAGGAGATTTTGGATATTTGATGTGATAATGATTTAGCTATATGATATAATATTAGAAATAGGTACAGTTGGAAACTTTGTATAATTTTAAGAAGGAGACAGACATGAAAAGATTATTCAAAGGGAATGTTATGATGCTGGTTTTATGCCTCATATTGTTTTTAGGTTGTGGTGCTGTTTATGCAGCAGAGATTGGAACACAACAGGCAACGGAAACTGCGGGTGGGTCTGAAAGTGAAACAGAATCTGAAACGGTGAGTGAAGCGCAGACCGAGACGGAAGAAAAAAAGGATACAGACGGTGTAAATAGGGTGAATTCTTTAGGAACGACTTTGGAAGAAGGACAGTCTGATCCTGAGATAATCAATTCAGAACCGGAGTCTGAAACTGAAACAGATGTTCCGATGCAAGGGTGGATTGAAACAGAGACAGGAAAAATGTATTATGTTGATAATCAGCCAGTTGTAGGTGAAAGAAGAATAGATGGTGCCTGGTATTATTTTAATGAAAGCGGCATCATGGCAACAGGAATTACTGTTCAGACTGACAGACCAGATAAAGTTTATTATTATGATGAAGATGGAAAGATGCATTATGGATGGAAAGAACTAGATGGAAAGCAATACTATTTTCATCCAACATTAGGTGTAATGTTAAAAGGGGCAGAACGTAATATAGATGGTGTCTGGTATTATTTTAATGAAGATGGTGTAATGGCAACGGGATGGACAAACCATCACAATCATACTTATTATTATCAGAATGATGGACATATGACATATGGTGAAAAGTATATAGATGGTTATTGGTATTATTTCCATGAAAAAACAGGTGTAATGGCAACCGGGTGGAGCAAACATCATAACCATACCTATTATTATCAGAATGATGGACATATGACATATGGCGAGAAATATATAGATGGTTATTGGTATTATTTTCATGAGCGTACAGGTGTGATGGCAACAGGATGGGCTAAGCATCATGATCATACATATTATTACCAATCTAACGGTCATATGTATTACGGTGAAAAACATCTGGGAAATTATTGGTATTATTTCAAAAAGGGAACAGGTGTGATGGCAACAGGGTGGACTGTGCAATCTGAAAAACCAGGAAAGCAGTATTATTATAACGATAGAGGGCAGATGCAGTATGGTTGGCAGGCTATCGGCAATAATGCGTATTACTTCGATAAAGTGTATGGTGTTATGAAACCATATACATTTAAAAACTCTAACGGATATTGGTTAGCCTATGATAGAAATGGTAATCTTGTGAAAGATTTACGTTCAGCATTTAATAATGAATCATCATATGTAATTAAAGTTAATAAACCGATGAATACAGTGACTGTTTATATGCAGTATGGGGATGGCTCTTATACTGTGCCGCTGGTTGCATTTATTTGCTCTACAGGTGCATCTACACCAACGGGTACTTTCTATACACCAGATAAGTGGAGATGGCTCAGGATGATGGGACCTAGCTGGGGACAGTGGGTAACTCAGATTTCGGGTGATTATTTGTTCCATTCGGTGTATTATAATTCTACAAACAATAATAATAGTCTATCAGTAAGTGCCTACAATAATTTAGGTAAGCAGGTTTCTCATGGATGCATCCGATTAACAGCAGGTGATGCAAAATGGGTTTACGATCATTGTGCGTTACAGACGAAAGTCATTATTTATAGTGATACATCGACATATGGACCATTAGGGAGACCGACGGCTTACAAATTGCCATCATGGCATACATGGGATCCGACAGATCCGAATATGTATTACAAATGTCGACAGCGTGGATGCCATTAAGTGTTTAATTTGTAATTGTTAAATGGGGAGAAATATACAATGAAGAAATGTTTTAGGAGAGGGATTACGGCTCTTTTAATTAGCACAATGTTGGCATCAACAACTACTGTAGCTTATGCATCAGAGATAGAAAATCAAAGTTTGATAGAAACAGAAAAGAATGCAGATCAAGTGACATTAACTGACCCATCATCAGATGCCGCTGTTTTGGAGGATGATGGTGAAAATTATCAAGGTGATTTGTCAGAAAATGTGAATTCACAGAGTAGTCATGATGTACAGCAGAATCAAGATGATTCTATAAGTGCGAGTGATGGCACATTAACTGGTGATAATGCACCACTTCAAAATAGTGAAAACCAGCCTGAGAGTAATACCAGTCAGGAGGAAAATGAGGAAACAGATGCTCCAGTTGAGGAACAGCATGAAGGTTGGGTAGATACTGAAGAAGGAAAGAAATATTATGTTGCTAACACGTATGTTATTGGAGAAAAGTACATAGATGGTTTTTGGTACTATTTTGATGATAATGGAGTAATGGCGACAGGATGGACTGTGCAGGCAGAAAGACCGAACCAACAGTATTACTATGATAACGATGGTAAAATGCATTATGGATGGTTGTCTTTGGACAGTAAAAAGTATTATTTTCATCCGGTATTGGGCATCATGCTGAGACAGTGCGAACGGAGAATAGAGAATAAATGGTATTATTTTGATTCAGATGGTATCATGGCGATAGGATGGTCACAGCATCATGGTCATACTTATTATTATAATGAAGATGGCAGTATGTATTACGGTGAGAAGTACATAGAAGGCCATTGGTACTATTTTCACCCAGTACGAGGAATTATGATGGCGGGGTGGACAAAACATCATAACCATACTTATTATTATAATGAAGATGGCAGTATGTATTACGGTGAGAAGTACATAAATGGTCATTGGTATTATTTCCATGAAAGAACCGGGGTAATGGCAACAGGATGGTCTAAGCATCACGGCCATACATATTATTACAATTCGGATGGTACAATGTATTACGGTGAAAGAAGAATCAACGGAAGCTGGTACTTTTTTAAGGATCGTATTGGAGTGATGGCAACAGGATGGACAAAACATCACAATCATACTTATTACTATGCGACAGATGGTAAAATGTGTTATGGTTTACAGATGATTGATGGAATAAGATATTATTTTCATCCGGTGACAGGTATTTATCAATGGAAAAATCGTAAGTATCAAAACCCGTCTCAATATTATCAGATTCAGGAATCCCAGATTCAATTATCTGGCGGCGGATATAACTTGAATATTGGTTATGAGGGAATAAAAACTGCCTGGGTCATTCGTGCGTTGAATCTCGGCAATGGAGTTGGTATGGGCGGCGCAGAATATACGCGAAGAGTGTATAATGCTGTCAAAAATTTTCAAAATAGACATGGATTGTCTGTAACTGGCGTTACGGATTTGGCAACATGGAAAGCAATGGGGTACAGTGAGTCTGATTGGTATTCATTAGGAGCATATGTATCACCAATGAAAGTTGATATTTATAGTAGCAGGAATGACTGTATCGAAGCAATGATTAGTAGAGCATACGATTATCTAGGGGATGATTATATGATTGGTGCTTCTGGAGCACCAGGGTTAGGCATTGACTGCAGTGGCCTGGTGATGCAGGCATTGTATGCAGCAGGTATTGATATGTCACCAATTAATCCGGTGCGTCATGCATCTCCTGGTTACGAATATGAATCTGCAAATATTTGGAGAAGTTCCAAGTTAAAGCATGTTTCTTATAGTGAACGCAAGCGTGGAGATATTATTATTTATTGTAATTCATCAGGTGTTGTAATTCATTCAGCAATTTATCTTGGCAATAACAAAGTAATTGAGGCTTGGCCAAATAAGGTTGTTGTAGCATCAATGATCAATAATCAACATCCGCGTGTATTAGGTGTTGTTCGACCATTTGTTTAGAAAAGTTGTGATAAATAATCCCGGAAAAGATATGTTCCGGGATTATTTTTTGGTATAATATGTGTATCTTTCGAAAAAAAACAAAAGATGTCAAGTAGTATATGAAAAGCCTTGAAAAAAGGGATTAAAGGCATTATACTCAACTAAGGTGATTTAAAATAATAAAAGTGATGATGTGGATGTGTAATGCATTCCTAAGTGATTAATGATAAGGTAATGGTAGTATGCAAATAAATGAGAAATTATATAATTTGGGCAAAAATATCATAAAAATTTTGGCATTTATTGTATTGGTGGGGATTACGATAATGTCGTTTATGTATCAGAGCCATGTATCTATGGATTTAAATTGTCTTGAAAAGGTATCGTTTCAGCATAACCGCATTTGGGTTTATATTTTTCTTGTATTGTTAATGGGTATACTTATTTTGGCTAAAAAAGCTATAGAGCATCTTAATGAAAAATTTTTGTTTTTCATGATGACGGCGATTTATGGCGTAATAGGGGTAATACTGGTTTTGGGTGTAGGAACTGATTTGCGTGCAGATGCACAATTGATTTACCAGGCTGCGGTAAACTTTTCGCAGGGAAATTATTCTATGCTGAATCAGGATGGCTATCTGCATATGTATCCTTATCAATTAGGGTTGGTGACATATGAAAGGATTTTATTGAAAATATGGAATGATACACGTGTTTTCTTCCTGGCTAATTTGATATGGGTCATAGTTATTAATTATGTGCTTTGGAAAATAAGCTGTTCGATGTTTGAAGGGAAAAAGTATTTACATAATATAACTATCCTTGTTAGTTACCTATTTTTGCCACAGCTATTTTTTATTACTTTTGCGTATGGTATGACTGTGGGACTTGCAATGCTGATGATTGCAATATGGGGGTTGATGCAATATTTAAAAAAGGAGAAGCCGTTTTTCTTCATTATATCAATAGCTTTTACTGCGTTATCCTGTATATTAAGAAGCAATTATATGATAGGTGCAATTGCGATTTCTATTATATATATACTAAATGCACTGAAAAATAAAAGAGTGCAAGGAATTGTCTGTGCTGTAATTACAGTAGCAGTAGTTGCTATTTCGGGTAAGATTACACCAGCATGGTATGTACATGAAAGTGGAATGGACATTGGAGATGGTGCACCTAAAGTATTATGGATAGCAATGGGGCTGCGTGATGAAAGTGCAAAACTGGGAGGATGGTATGACGCCTATAATAAAGATACCTATGTACAAAATGGCTATGACGGTGAAAAAAGCGCAGAAGAAGCAAAAAATGAAATAGTTAAACGACTAAAATATTTCAAGGAGAATCCAGTGTATGCTGTGAATTTTTTTCAGGACAAAATTGAATCTACGTGGTGCGATCCTTTGTTTGAATCAATATGGTCTGGACCTGTAGATAGTAAGAATCAGCAACTGCATAACAAATATTTAAAAATTATATATAGTGAGAGCAGAATCAATCAGTTGATTGCTGATGGATGCGGCGCAGTTACTATTTTTATTTATTTTTTTACTGCCGTTTTTATTTTGGTATCATTTAGAAGGAACGTGCCGACTGTATGGCTAACAGGTATTTTGTTTTTCCTTGGTGGATTTTGTTTTCATTTATTATGGGAGACAAAAAGTCAGTATGTTTATCCCTATGTGTTTATACTGATTCCAAGTGCAGTGTATGGCTTTTATAGTGTATTATCGTGGATCAAAAAGAGAATGGAGATAAAAAGTGAAGAATATTAAAAAATTTCGATATATTGTAACTTTTATTATATTAATTTTTTTATGTTGGATGTTTCCGTATACGGGTGATGATTGGGCATGGGGAAGCAGCATAGGTATCGAACGATTGAATACATGGTTCGATAATTACAGTGGACGGTATGTTGGAAATTTGATTGTTTTGGCGTTAACACGGTCTAATTTATTGAAAACAATAACGATGGCTTTTATGCTGACAGGTATCATTTATTTCGTTGAAAAGCTTACGAGGGAAAAATGGACATTTTATTTGAGTATTTTGTTGATGATTTTTTTACCAAAGGCCGTTTTTAGGCAAGCAATTGTATGGACGTCAGGCTTTTCAAATTATGTTACGTCGGTTTTTTTTACATTGATTTATGTAGTGTATTTTTATAAGATTTTTGAGGGTGAAAAACCTAAGCAGAGATATTTACATTGTATTCCGTTAGGTATATTAGGGGTTATCAATACATTGATTGTGGAACATCTAACGATTTATAATGTGGTAATGGCAATGGGAGTTATCATTTATACATTCATAAAATACAAAAAGATTATCATTCAGTATGTGATGTATTTTATAGGGACAATTGTGGGTACCTGTTATATGTTTTCGAATTCTGTCTATCATTCTATTTCACAAAATGCAGACGGATATCGAACTATGTCTTCTAAAGGTCTGATTGGACAAGCTTTGATAAATTATTTTGATGTCATGTATAAAGAAATGTATATGAATAATCTGGTGTTGAACGGTATTCTTGTGATTATATGCATTATTTTGTATGGATATTTAAGAAAGAAAGGAAGGAAAAATAATTTAATTCAGGGTTGTCTTTGGGTGATGACCGTTTATGAAATCTATGCATTTTTTTCGGTGTTAGGACTGGTTGAAACAACAAAGGGGAAACATCTTATTTATTTAGAGGGGGTGGCAACATTAATCAGTGCTGCTGCTGTTATTATTGTGACGGTATGGATTGGCATTAAGCTTAAGCAATGGATCAAAATTGTCTTTAGTTTATGCAGCATTGTATGTCTTGGTGGTCCTCTGTTGGAAGTGACACCAATTGGCAGCAGATGCTTTTTTGCAACCTATGTGTTTTTTATGATATTAATTTGTGAATTAGTTAGATTACTTCCAGAAGATTGCAAAGAGAAGGTGGTGGGATATCAGTTCCGGAAAGTCTGTACGTGCATTGTACTCACAGGAATGTGTTTTTATTTGGGTATTTTTTTGTCTATATACAAAGCGGATAGGCATCGATTAAATTATATTGAGTGTAAAATCGCAGAGGGAGAAAAGAAAATTGATATTATTCATTTACCATATGAGTCATATGTATGGACACCGACTCCTGGTAAAGGCGATATTTGGGAAGAAAGATATAAATTATTTTATCATTTGCCAGCAGATATACAGTTAAATCCAGTATGGTCATATACTAAGTAGCTAAATTATCTGGCAGAAGGGAGTCATACGTGAGACAGAAGAAAATAACAACAGTGGTTTCTGTTTATAATGAGGAATTATCTTTAAAACATTTTTATGAGGTAACAGTACAAGTACTTGAAAATTTGGAATGGGATTATGAAATGGTGTTTGTAAATGATGGAAGTAGTGATAGAAGTATAGATATCCTTCGATCTTTTGCAAATATTAATTCAAAAGTGAAAGTTGTTAATTTTTCAAGAAACTTTGGACATGAGGCAGCAATGATTGCTGGCATTGATTATGCAACAGGTGATGGTATTGTATGTATGGATGCTGATTTACAGCATCCGCCGCAGTGTATACCAGATATCATCAAAAAATTTGAAGAGGGTTATGAAGTTGTAGCTATGGTGCGTACTCAAAATGCAGATGCAGGACTGATTAAACGAATTACATCTGGCGCATTTTACAAGGTGCTGAATCTTATGTCGCCAATCAAATTTGAGAATAATTCCTCTGATTTTTTTGCCATGACACAGAATGTGGCAGAGGTCCTGAGAAGGGATTATCGTGAAAAAGTTAGATATTTGCGTGGATATGTGCAAAGTGTGGGATTTAAGAAGACAACATTAGAATTTAAAGCAGCAAAGAGAGAGGCAGGAGAAAGTAAATATAATATTAGAAAGCTATTGAAGTTTTCTATTAATACACTGTGTAGTTTTTCTGATTTGCCATTGAAACTTGGTGTGTACTCAGGCTGTGTGGTTGCTTTATGCGGTTTTATTTTAATGATATATACTATCATTGAAAAATTGGTTCATAATGCACCAGCAGGGTATTCGACGATTATTGTTGCTTTATGCTTTATGTTTGCAGTGACACTAATTGTTATTGGCATTATTGGTGAATATATTGCTATTTTGTTTGCAGAAGTTAAAAATAGACCAATATATATTGTTAGGGAAGTTTTAAATGACAACAGTAAAGAAAATGATTGTAAGTAAAAGATGAAAATGATAAATTTGGAGGAAAAAATGAGCAGCAGGTTATTTATTGTTATACCTTGTTATAATGAAGAAGAAGTACTTCCAATTACATCAAAGATGTTTCTTGAGGAAATGCAATTGTTGATTGAGAAAGGCAAAATTAGTAATGATAGTCGAATCCTTTTTGTTAATGATGGAAGTAAGGATCGAACATGGGAGATTATTACATCACTTTCAGAGAAGGATGAACATTATATTGGTATTTGTCAGAGTCGTAACCGAGGACATCAGAATGCTGTGCTTGCTGGGTTGATGGAATCAAAAGATATTTGTGATATAACAATTTCTATAGATTGTGATGGGCAAGATGATATAGGGGCTATGGAAGCTATGGTGGATGCTTATCATGATGGTAGTGAAGTAGTGTATGGTGTGAGAAGTAAGAGGGATACGGATACTTTTTTTAAACGTTTTACGGCTGAATCTTTCTATAAATTACTCAATAAAATGGGAGTTGAAGCTGTCTACAATCATGCAGATTATAGATTAATTTCTGCAAGAGTACTTAAGGAATTTGCAAATTTTAAAGAAGTAAATCTTTTTTTACGGGGGATGATTCCTCTTGTAGGATTTAAGAGTACGAGTGTTTATTATGAGCGTCATGAGCGGATTGCCGGAGAGTCACATTATCCATTGTCCAAGATGCTTGCATTAGCCATTGATGGTATTACCAGTTTAAGTATCAAGCCAATTCGAATGATTACCGGATTGGGAATAGGTGTGTCTATTTTAAGTTTTATTGGTGTTATTTGGGCAATTGTCTCTCAAATGACGGGACATGCAGTGACAGGATGGGCAAGTACGGTATGTTTGGTATGTTTTATGGGAGGCGTTCAATTGATTTGTCTAGGGGTCTTGGGAGAATATATTGGAAAAATTTATATGGAAGTAAAGGCTAGGCCACGTTATATAATTAGTAAAAGAACTTGGGATAAAAAAGAAAAATAATATGTAACTGTTTAGAGCCAAGCAAAATTTCAAAAACAGGTATAAAATGCTTGCATTTTTAAGTCTGTTTTTGAAATTTTATTTGGCGGATACGCCACACCGATGAAATGCGTAGCATTTTGGAGGTTGGCTCTGAATAGTTACAATAATATAATAATTTTCAATGTTTGTGTTTCGTTTAGTGAAACGTAGACATATTTGCATAATTGGGTATGAGAATAAGGATAAAGAAGAATTTGAGGAAGAAGTATGAAAATCCAACGTAATTACGGAGTAGACTTACTAAGATTAGTTCTCATGTACATGGTGTGTATGCTCCACACATTAGGTCATGGTGGTATTTTATATGCTACTGAGGCAGGAACAATAAAATTTAAAGTTTTTTGGTTGATGGAAATTT